>MDTC01038435.1_pt1 | contig 50418 bp, 70 predicted proteins | sample 811181 | NCBI WGS metagenome assembly MDTC01 (sample SAMN05326644, study PRJNA326480) | marine metagenome | isolation source: seawater | place: Pacific Ocean: North | collected 2011 | reverse complement strand
AGATTCTAGAAACAACTGATATTACAACTCTTATTGATTGTGAGAACCTGAATCCAGAGAAGTTTGAACCCGGCTCTCCTGCACACGGAGCGGTGTATGAACAGACCTCACGATTCAAGGACGCTGTCGCAGCAGCTCAGATGACCGACAAGCAGAGACTTATGTTTACTGCTAGGTTTATCCGCTCTATGCGAGAACTAGTGAAGCTTCAATTCAACTCTGAAGCCCTCGGCCTGGACGCTCACGTAAGAGCAGGGCAGGCTACGATCCTCTTTATCAGAGAAGATGGACAGTGGTTTACGAAACTTATTGAAAGTAATAACATCAACTGCACCGGAGCGTATCTGGCTGCTTGTAGCAAGAAAGCAAACGCCTGGACTTTCCTCTTGTTCAGAGAAGATGGCGACATTCACCGCAACTGAAAGGACAACACTATGAGTATGGACATGATTTACGACACCTCCAATCAGGAGGGACGATCCTGCGAAGGGATGTTCAACGCATCCAACCAGAACATGATGAGCTTCATCAACTACATGATTATAGAACTGCAGAGAGCAGTCAAGTACCAGAAGGCTACCATCGAAGAAGACAGGGGACGTAGCATGGACAACGATCCGGATTTCGAAGCATGGAACGCAGAGCAGATCCAGCTTAGCATAGCAACGCTCAACGACCTGGAATCCACTCTGACGGCATTTGAACTGCTCTCAGAAGGACACCACGCCAGCGTCTACAGCGTGTCTGTTGCTCTTCCTCTTCTGGACATCGACATCAAGTACGAATGCTACGTAAATGCAATCCTTCACGAATCCATCAAAGTCCTGATGTTTCAGGGCAACTCAGACGTTTGGGTAGCATGAACATAATCGATACTAACGCTGTTGCAGAAGATTTCAACGGATGGTACGACAGAGATCCACAATACCGTGAAAAGTCTCCTACACACTCCGCCTGGATAGCTTGCTGGGGTGTAGCACAAGCCTATCAAGATGGAACAGATACAGAGATTTCTGGAACTGCAATGAATCTCCTCATACATGCTTTGAACAAACACAACTGCAATTGGTCAAGCAGCGATCTTTGTGATGCAATTGCCCAAACCATACACAATACTGTACACATTCATAAAGGACACTGATAATGGAATACTACATTAACGACAACGACGCACTGGTACAATACGATTATGGCTGTGGCTGTTGCGCAGAATCGCGTGTTGTTAACGCTAAAGATTCTGATGACTACTACTCTACTGTACAGATGTCCAAAGAAGATGTCATTAAAGCGATTAAAGGTCAGATTGAATCACATCAATCAGATATCCTGAAACTGACTACCTACATGGAGAATCAATGATTATTGCTACCATTAAAAACTGGCAACTCTACGAACTTAAGAGTGAACCCAGGAAACGACTTCGTGTCGCATACAACACTGATCAGTGGACTTTCCACCTTGTTTGTGACGCTGAAGAAACTATCTGGGACCCGGACCCGATGATTCCTCAAGACGTAATTGAAGCCCACTTGGAGACCCTATGATTCTTAACGAACACTCGTCTATCGCCTACAACCGTTTTGTTAACCCTGACTACAACACCGGATTTGACGACGATGGTAGAATCTTTAACAAGGCTCTTCCGTCTAACGAACCAATCATCCCCGGCTCAAATCGTCCAATGATTAGTAAGTCTCCTTTTGCTTTTGCTGAATCCTCTACACAATACCGTGTACTTGAGAAGCAAGCGCAACAAGGCTTTAGAGTCAGCGAGGCGTTCATCGATTATGTAGCAACTGTATATCCCAGAAACTGTTCTGAACGAAGCCTCTGGCTGGAAACTATTGAACGTACTTTCATTGCGCTTTGGCGAAAGAAGAACGAAGTACTCTATTCAGATACTTTCTACGACTGGAGAGGAAGAGTCTACCACCAAGCAGGTGAGTGGGGAAGCCTTCAGAACAACAAGCTCAGCAGAGCGGCACTTAGTTCTCCTGAACGATACACAGTAACTAAGGAAGGTTTCGACTACCTGATTACTGTCTTCAAAGACGAAGGCTGGGCCACTACTGAAGAAGAAGCCAGGCAATATCTTCTTGACCCCAAGTTTGACGGAAACGGCGCTCTTGATTGGGAAGCGGTACGGGCTGCTATTACTATCCTTCAAATTGCAGAGGATGGTACAACCAACTACCTCCTCGAACAAGACGCTACTTGTTCAGGCTTCCAACACATGGCGCTTCTTATGCGAGACATCGAACTCGCTAAGATCGTTAATGTAGCTTTCTCCAACAAAAGCGGAGACTTGTATATGTACGTTGCAGAAGAAAACGACATTGCAACTCTGCTATTCAAAGGCTGCACTAAGAAGGCTCGAAAGTTCTCTAAAACCATTGTTATGCTGACTGGCTACGGCTCTGGTGCTACTGGTATTGCTTGCAAATACTGGTTGGACGCAGGTGGTGAAGGAGAACTTGATGAAGAAGGTAACCTCATTCCCGACGATGAGAAAACTATCTTTATTGGAGCAAAAGAATTCAACTACGCAGACCTTAAGAAGTTTGTAAAAGACTGCCAAGAAGTGCTGCTTTCTAGATTTCCCAGCATCAAGATACTTCGTAACAGATGTATCGAATACTATTCTACGTGCATGAGCGCTGATCCGTCTTCCTTTATTTGGACCACTCCTGACGGATTCCAGGCTCTTCGTATCATTTCAGAAACTGAACAAATCCATAAGAAGGTTAGCGCCGCTGGTGCAATGCCGAATCTTATCCACAGCCTAGATGCCGCTATTGTTAGATACGTCATCCTAAACTGGGACGGAGTCTTGGGAGTTGTTCATGATGCTTTCTTTACCACCATCAACGACGCTATGCGTTTGAGACAACTGGTACAAGAATCTTACAAGGAAGTCCACTCGAACCTTAAGGAATACCCTGTTCAAACCAAGGGGCCTCTTCCAGCAATTGGAAGATGCATCGGAGTTTGACCTCCACTGGAGACTCTCAAAGACAACTTTGAGAGTCTCCTTTTTTTTTGAACCCGCTTCTGATAGCAGTCCCGGGCTACAAGCAAAGGGACTGTCGTAATACTCTCTCTTGCTGGGCGACTTCAAGTCGTCCTGGTGGCTCGGAGTCTGCTTTTGCGGCTCGGAGTTCACTATCACTGGCAAAATCACTGGCACACGTTGTGTCAGATCAGCTCTACGCTCTGACTAACGGCGTATTTCACTTACATCTCCAGAAAAAGGAAATGAAAATGAACAACGAAACTGCTCTTCATGTCATTTGGGGCGTGTTTAATAACCCCAACACTCCTGAATCCATGAAGGAAAACATCAAGGAGCGTCTTCAGAAGGCTATCGAGAACAATGACTCGAAGCTCGCTAAGAAGATCGCTATTACTGTCAATTCGTAAGTAGCACTGAGTAGCTCTCGGTGTTGTTGTGTAACCTAAGCGTGAACTAAAGCGCGCAAAGGTGCATTGCATGAGTCGCATCTATCTCAGAGCCAATCGGTGAGAGATACCTTCGACGCAGAAGGATGCAGTGGCTGACTTGTTTGCCTACTTTGGTCAAGTCATACAGGTAATAAGTAACTCCTGTCACAACGTTCACGGGCCTCCTCTAGCTACGTCTAGGGGAGGCCTATTTTTAGATCTTAACAGAAAGAAATAATTATGAAAGACTATGACAAGGAACGTGTCTTTGTTGGTTTTATCCTTTGGTTTATCATTGCACTAACTGTAGCTTTTGCTTTGACTGGTTGTAATACTATGGTCGGTCTTGGACAAGATATCAGCTCAGCTGCTCAAGGTATTCAAAAGGAAATGTCAACTAATGACTGAACTAGAAGAACTAATGGCCTCTTACGGCCTTGATCCAAGCAATCCAGATAACATGGATGAGCTTTTGTATAGGATTAATAATGAAAACGATACTTTTGAAGACGATTCTGATTTGGAGTCTCTTTTGGCTGAGTACTCCGATGTCAATGAGTTCTACAACGAATACAGAAACAACGACTCAGAAGACGCTGAGTGGATTGATTAATGCGATCCACCAAGTGGAAACGGGAGGAAAGCTTGGTCCTACTCGTGGTGATGGCGGTAATGCTTTGGGTCCTCTACAGATACATAGAGCTTGTTGGCAAGACTCTAAAATCAGTGGTAGATACTCTCAATGCGCTGACTTAGAATACTCTAAGCGTGTGTTTCGTGCTTATATGAAAAGATACGCTACAGAAAAAAGACTTGGGCGTGTTCCTACTAACGAAGATATGGCACGAATTTGGAACGGCGGTCCTAACGGTTGGCGTAAGTCTGCCACAATTAAATACTGGAATAAAGTAAAATGTGTTCTGAAGAACGATACCCAGTTTCCTGTAAAGACTGCAATCAACCACTCATCGATGGTAAACGCTGCGATGAATGTCAAAGACTTTACGATGAGGAAAACGAATGAAAGTTTTAATTGCTTGCGAGTATAGCGGGCGTGTTCGAGATGCTTTTCTTAAAGCTGGACATGACGCTATGTCTTGTGATTTGCTAGAGACTGACGTAGATGGGCCTCACTATAAAGGTGATGTCAAAGATATTTTAAATGATAATTGGGATTTGATGATTGCTCATCCTCCCTGTACTCACTTAGCTGTATCTGGTGCTCGTTGGTTTAAAGATAAGAAAGTAGAACAAGCAGAAGCACTTGACTTTGTTAAGCTACTTTTGAATGCTCCTATTGAAAAGATAGCATTAGAGAATCCTGTTTCTATTATCTCTACAAAAATTAAAAAGCCTTCTCAGATTATACATCCTTGGCAGTTTGGTCATGGAGAGACTAAAAAGACTTGTCTTTGGCTTAAGGGTCTTCCAAATCTAGTTCCTACTGATATTGTAGAAGGTAGAGTTGCTCGTATTCATATGCTTCCTCCAAGCGAAGATCGGTGGAAGCTAAGATCTACTACTTATGAAGGTATTGCCAATGCAATGGCAGAACAGTGGGGATAATGGCTAAGACATACAAAGGTATTAAAAAGAACGCTTATATTGGAGCTCTAGCTAGACTAGAAGCTTTAAAGGCGTGCTATGAATCTAAATCGGATGGTTCTTCTGTTGTTTCTATGTTAAACAGAGAGATTGAAGAACTTACTTTTACTCTTCTTAACTGGGATACTTTGAGCAAGGAAAGTACTAATGAACAAGAAAATACTGATTGACCCAGGTAACTTCTGGCATAAAGATAACATTGATGATTATGATTATGTAGAAAGACCGGGCATTGACTATCCTAACTACGACGAACACTCTGAAGATAAAACTACATACAACGATCTTAATTGGAAACCTGTGACCTATGACTCAAGCGCTCAACCGTGGGATGAGGATACCGAAATCCCTTTCTAGTTTTATAGAAGGCGCTTGGGAAATAGCAAGAAAATCTAATCAAAGAAAAAGACATGTGTCTGTTATAACAAGGCAAGGTCTTATTCTTTCTGCAGAAGGTAACGCTTTTGAAGTGCCTGACGCATATTCTTATAGAGGATATCGAAGTCTTCACAGTGAAATCCACGCCTTTATGAAAGTAAATCAACGAGATAATCTTAGTTTGTATAACTTTAGATTTAATAATCAAGGTAAACTGCGTATGGCTAAGCCTTGTGAGATCTGCATGCCTTGGTGTACTGCGGTCTTTGATAATATTTACTATTCTAATGACGAAGGTAATCTTGTTAAACTAATTAAGGAACCTAATGATGTATGATAACCTATACGAAATTACTCGTAGAGAGTATGAAGTTAGATTGCCTGATGAAACTCTATTGGAGATTAATGTTGATGAGCATAACTTCACTGCGTTTTATCAAAATAAAGAACATGGCGTTTTTTGGGACGAAGTAGTACCCGCTTCTCCTTTGGAAGTACTAGCTAAGCTTATTCTTAAGGAGACTGAAAATGGAAGATAGGTTTGATGTCTATGGTCCTTACACTATTTCTAATGATAAGGTATACGTAAAGACATACTACTACCCGCTTGAGTTTGGGTCCGCTGATCTGAGAGATATTATTACTAAGAAGAAGAACGAACTAACTAGAGAACTTTCTTCTTGGTGTCAACTAGAACATGATAACGAAAGAGCTATGAATGCGACAGACTGATGGATGGGTTGTAGAACCCTTTGATCCCGTAGTTTATGTGGATAAGATGGGCGATGATTATGCTGTATGTGATGCAGCTCGCGTATCTTTTGATAAGACGGCTGATACATATACCCCAGAAAATAATCAAAAACTACTTAATTATCTAGCCAAGCATAAACACTGGTCTCCTTTTGCTCATGCTCATATTAAGTTTAAGTTCCAAGCTCCTATGTTTATTGCTCGTCAGTTTGTAAAGCATCAAGTTGGTTTTGCTTGGAACGAAGTAAGTCGTCGTTATGTTTCTACAGAACCTAAGTTTTTTGTTCCAACTCTATGGCGAAAGCGTCCCGATAACATGAAGCAGGGTTCTGTATTTGATGGAGCGGTTCCTGTTGAAGGCGACTCTCTTACTAAGTATGTTGATCAAATGCGTGAACATAGTAAAGACTATCGTTCTATGATTGCTGAGGGTATTTGTCCTGAACAAGTTCGTATGCTTATGCCTCAGTGCATGTTGACTGAATGGATTTGGACAGGTTCTCTACAAGCGTGGTGGCGTTTCTTTGAACTAAGAAGTGACTCCCATGCACAAGCTGAGTGTTGGCCTTATGCCCACGCTGTTAAAGAAGAAATTGCTAATCACTTTCCTATGTCATGGAAAGCTTTACAAGGAACTAACAATGCCTAATTGGTGTGAAAATAGAGTGACAATTTGTTTTGATACTTTGGATGACAAAGTTCTTTTTATTGAGAGATGTCTTACAGAGTCTGATGAAGATCCTAATTCTTATTTCCTAGATTTTCATAAGATCCGACCTTTGGGTTTGGGTGAAGATGAAAACGGTAAACCTAACTGGGATTATAATGTAGCAGTAGATCTTTGGGGAACTAAGTGGGCAGTTGAAGAAGTAGTATCTGATCAAACTTGGGTAGAAGACAAAGAAGATCTTTGGCTTCAAATGTATTTTGATACAGCTTGGAATCCTGCAGAGGGAATCTACAATGAGCTTAACGCAATGTTTAATGATCTTGATATTTCTTGGTTTTATGATGAACCTAATCTGCAATTTGCTGGATATCTAGGTAACGATTAAGGTTTAGCCTCTATAGCTCAGTTGGTAGAGCACCGGCCTTTTAAGCCGAGGGTCGCTGGTTCGAGCCCAGCTGGAGGCATTAGCACTGGCAAGCTGCGTTGGCGTGTAGCGGGTGACTTATAATCGCCGTCATTTTCGTAGGTTCGAATCCTGCCCGGTGCATTGGGCTGGTAGCTTAGCGGTCTAAAGCTGTCGACTCATAATCGATAGATCGTCGGTTCGAATCCGACCTAGCCCATTGGAGAAATCATGTCAAAGTTTTGGGAAGATATAGCCGAATATGTAACAGAGCTTATTCAAAAACAACCACAAAAAGAAGAGCACAAAACTCTTATTGAAAAGCTTAAGTCTTTTATTAATAACGATAAGGATTCGTAATGGCATCAAAGACAAACGTAGGTAATAAAGGTATGATCCGTGGTCTAAAGCCCGGTCGTCCTCGTAGATCAAAGAAGAGCAAGGGTAATACTCCTGCTCGTACTTCTCGTTCAGGTAATGGAAAGAGGATCAGATGAGCGCACTTTCAGAAATTGAATACTTAGTCAGTAGATGGGTTCGAGATTGTGTCCCACATCATTACAACGCTGTAAATAAATCAGATGCTTGGGAAGATGATTTAGAAAACTTCATTGAGGATATAGCCTTAGAAATTGAAGGTGACTTAGAACCTATGGTAGATACGTGGTTAGATAATCATTTTGAGTATCGTATTGAGACTTGGGTTGATAGTCTCCTTGAAAACGTGGAGGAAGACGATGATGACTGAGTATGATGAATCGTGGCAAGATGACTGGTCTGTTGAAGTTCTTATGGAAGAAGCTTGGCTAGAAAAACAAGAGGCTGAAGCTAACAACGAACTCTTTAGAAACGGAAAGATTAATGATGACTGAGTATTATGGTATTACAGATAGCGGTGAACTTCATAGTTTAGGATCTTATGATTGCTGGGATGATCTAGAATACGAAGATATTGTAGATGATTATGTGTGGGTATGGACTCAAGAATCTTTTACTCACTTCCTTTCTTACGGTGTAATGCTACTAGGAAATAACAATGGCTAAGCAACTTTATGATATTATTATTGACGTATGTGAAACTAGTTGGTCTACTGCTGAAGCAATCGTTGAAGCAGAAAGCATGGAAGAAGCTATTGCTAAGTTTGAACAAGATCCTTGGAAGCACGAATGGGATCATTGGTCAACCCATGACAGCGAAGTTCAAGACTGGAATGTCAATGTAGACGAAACTGAAAAGACTAATCTTTGCCATCTTGACGAAGACGAATGAAACTAAGAAGGTTATTGCTTTGGGTTAAACGATGTAAAAAGAATCCTTACTATATCCTTCAAGTATTTGCAAGATACGATGATTGGAACAGACCTAGACCTTTGCCCTGATAGCTCAGCTGGATAGAGCGACGGTCTTCTAAACCGTAGGTCGCAGGTTCAAGTCCTGCTCGGGGTGTTATTGGCTCTGTGGCGGAATTGGCATACGCATCAGACTTAAAATCTGACGCCCTTCAACGGGCTTGAGGGTTCGAGTCCCTCCGGAGCTATTAAACTATAAAGGAAAAACAATGGATTTAAAGCACTTAAATAAAATGCACAAGAAGTTAGCTAAGCGAGGTAACGCAAGTTCTCAGATTGTAGCTTCAATGGCTTTCTTAGGTAAGCCTATGTATGAATCGTTTGCTGCTGGTTTACTCAGCATGGGAAACATTCACGCCCCAATTGAAAAGGCTTGTAGATTTTTCAACAACCCACGATGGGAAGAAGTTCTATTAGACTTAAGTATTAGAGGTAAGCGAGTACCAGGATTTGGCTCCGCTTTCTGTAAGAAAGAAGATCCTATTATTGAAGAAGCTATAGGGCATTTGCCTGTCGCTATTATTCAAAAGATAGAGACACTAACCGAAGCTGTTCACGCAACTTTTAATCCTAACTTACACCCTAATGCAGCTTTGGCTACTGCAGCTTATGCTTTGGCTAACGATATTCCTCCTACAGAAGCTCAGTACTTAGTACTACAAGGAAGATTCGGAGTGTGGAAAGACATCTATCTTACTAATCGAAAGGACGTTTTGTGAGAATCAAACCTTCTGATAACTACGAAAGTAACTACTACCCTCTTTGGTCGTCATCTTTTCAATACGAACTAGATATTACTAAAGATCTTCGAATTACTGTTAGAGAAGACATAGCTGATTTGACTATTTCTCATGTTAATAAAGATGGTGACGTTACTGATTTGACTGACGATCATGCTGACTATTGGCTTGGAGCTGTTCTTTATTGGCACGATGCTATGGCAAGTAAGACTTTGCATAGGTTGCAGATTTCTGCTATTGCTAGGCTTGCAAGGTGGTTGCAGTATGTTCCTACAGACGACTACATCGCAAAGTATGCTATGCCAAGTAATACTGAAGTTTTGTCTTATCACGAACAAATTGATCTTCTAGCAAAGGACGGCTTTGATTTTGCAGTAAGGCTAAAAGCTCACCGCAATAATTATAAGAACGCTGAGGGAGCTGATTAATTAAAAAGGAAACAAAGTATGGAATCTGGTGGAGAACTACAAAAGGTCTGGAACATTCTGGGTGGCTTCTGGATGAAAACCACGAGCCAGCTATCTATGATACTGAACGCGCTGCCAAGAAAGATATCAAAGAGTTTGTTCACCCCGACAACTACAAAGTCAAGCCCTACCGAGTGGCGAGATCTTGAGGCAGACGTAGATCCCAATGCTTATGGAGATTTAAATGAATAACTGGGAAAAATACCGAGCTAAAGAATCTATTGCTAGATCTGGTGGAAACTACCGTGCTTGGGAAGGCGGCAAAGGTGACATTGACCGTTCTTCTTACACAACTAAGTATCAACTAGGTACTAAGTTAATGGAAATAGCTGAGTCTCATGGACAAGACTCTAAAGAATACAAAGAATGTCTTGCTGAATGGCGCAAGGCTATCGAAGAAAATCGTTAATTTATTATATAAAAGGAAAACACATGTTTACTGTCGCAAAGACTTATCCTATTACTGGATGTTCACAAGTTGAAGATCGCCCTAGCGGCGTTATTACTGACCCCAATAGGTGTATTACCTATCGTACTGATACAGGCGAACCCCTTGGTGTTGTGAGTAATGATTATCAGATTCTACAGCCGTCAGAAGCTGAAGAACTTATTAGCATTGTTACTAATAACAAGGTAGAAACTCGCTGGAGCGGTACTAAGATGATGTATACTGCTCAGATTTCTGAAATGGATCTTGGAAATGATCCTGTAAATTCTCATATGGTATTGGTCAACTCCTTTGATGGCTCTTCGTCTGTAACCACTATGGGTACAACGTTCCGTCTTTGTTGCTCTAATCAGCTCAGCATGGCTTTCCGTGCCGCTAAGAAGCGAGACAGCTGGTTCAAGATTCGACACAACGGAGACTTTGCTCAAAAGATTCTTGATCTTAAGGATAATCTAAATAGTATTCGTATTCAACAGGGTCAGTGGAGACAGACAATTTCCCCTCTGGTTAATTCAGATGTTAACAAAAACTGGCTTGACGAGCTTTGGAAGAAGGCTGCACCTACGGCTCTTGCTTTGACTGGAGATCTTAAGAAGTCTGAGATTGAGGCTGGCAAGATTAGTTCTTACCTCCAGTTCTGCAACGATGTCTTTGACAGAGAAGTTGAAGGTGGCTGCAAGCCATCTAAGTGGCTAGGTGCTAACGCTGTTACTAACTATATTCAACATAACCTGGGATCTAGAGGTCGCAAGCCTAACATGGATCGTCGTTATGTAGACTGCGCTATTGGCGACAGAGCCAAGAAGACTAACGCGGTTATGAACGCAGCTCTAGAACTGGTCTAATAAACAAGGCCCCCTATGCAACCGTAGGGGGCCTTGTTTCTGGGCGTTAACGCCTGAGTCTAAGAGAGATACCCCTTTTTAAACAATCAAGGAGAGCTATGGATAAGTGGAAAACTTTATCTGACTGTGATAAAACAACTCGATTTACCTATCAAAATCATATTGAAGAAGCTCTTACAGACCAATCCTTGCACAAGTATTGGAAAGGCTACGATAACTCAAAGACTGAGTGCGCAGCTGAGCAAGATTTAATTCAGTCTTTTATTAAAGATTGTACTGAATCTTTTGAGATTGTAAAAGAAGAGATTAGTAAAGACGGTCGAATGCGGGAGTGGGCTCCAGCCCTCTTCCTTATTCCATCAGATACGTTGGCTGCAATTGTAATATCTCAGTTAGTTGAAGATCTTGTAGATAGCCGCGACATGAGAAAGAAGCTCTATTCTAATGGAGTAGATAACTTTTATTCTGTAGCCTATCGAATAGGAAAAGAAGCTAAGCTAATCGCTTCATTCAAACACGCTAAGATAAATAACTCAGAAGATTATCAATACGTCAATAAATATGTAAAACGGTGGGATAAGAAAAGATGCCTTCGTTTTACTAAGCGTTGTGATTCTATCCAGAAATGGACAAAGAAGCAGACTCTTTTCTTAGGGACTTGTCTTCTTAATGTAGCTAAAGCTCACAAAGTTGTTGATGTAACTAAGCGTAGTTACAAACGAGGTAACAAAACAAGAAGTTACAATGAAGTAAGCATGGACCCTAATATCATGCTAGAACTTATACGAAGACATGACTATTATCAGTTCCTTCGTATTCTATATAGGCCTATGCTTGTTCCCCCTATTCCTCACACTAGAGAAATAGCTGGCGGTTGTCTTATGTTAGACAGACGTAAGCCTACTGTAGGCGGTATAAGTAAGCCAAGTGATACTAGCATTGAAGCTCTTAATGTTCTACAAACAACTGAGTGGGCTATCAACACCCAAGTCTATGATGTAATGCGAGCTATCTACGAACAGAATAGTACTGATTGTAACATGCCTGCATATGACTTTGAGCAATTTACTTTTCTTAGGCCTTTTCCAGAAACTGGGACATCAGAAGAAAAGCTTGCTTGGAAGAAAGATAAAGAAGAACAATACAGCATCTGGTACAAAGAAGTTCAGAAGCGAGCTCAAATGGAGATTCGACTAGAGCTTGCTAGAAAGCTATCAACAGCTGGCTTCTTCTATCATGCTTATACTATGGATTTCAGGGGAAGAGCTTACACTGTAACAGAAATGCTCAGTCCTCAGAGCGGTGACTTTGATCGTGGTCTTATTCATTTTGCTTCTTCTGTAAAAGTTACAAGAGAAGGTATGTATTGGCTAATGGTTCACGTAGCTAATTGCTTTGATGGCGTTGATTTTGGTAAAGGCCCCTCTAGTGACAAGGTTTCTTTTGATAACCGTGTCTTGTGGGTTAAGAACAATATTGACGATATTAAAGCAATTGCTGAAGATCCTCATACTAATACTATTTGGATGGATAATGAAACAACAAAGAAAAATCCAAGCTTTCAAAGATTGGCTTCTGCTTTTGGTTTGGTCGAAGCATTAGATACGGGTTACTCTAGATTGCCTGTACAGTTAGATGGTTCTTGTAATGGTAGCCAACATTGGTCAGCTATTATGCGAGATACTGATTTAGCTAAGCAGGTTAACGTAGCTCCTACAGATATTCCAGGTGATCTTTATCAATTAGTGGCTAATGTTGCTACTAATTTTTGTAAAGAAGGTAACACCAAATGGCAAGAAATTTTCTATGAACATTGGAATTCTCAAATACCTAGAAAGGTTGTAAAGAGATCTACAATGTGCGATGCTTATGGTATTACAGATCACGGTATTCGTAGGTATTGTCGAGAAGAAGGACACTTATCTTGGGTCGAAGATCCCTCAGATAAAACACAGGCTATTAATGAACTTTCTGTTATCATCAGAGATTCTTTAGATGGTGCTCTACAATCAGCAAATCAAGGTAAGATCTTTCTACAAGATCTCACTGAAATATGCGCTGGTTATGGTAAGCACGCTTCTTGGATTACTCCAACTGGTTTCAAAGTAATTAATAGATATACTCAAGAACGAATCAAAGTTCTTGATACTCACTTGTACAGAAATTCACGTTTGCAGCTTAGTACTGTAGAAGATACTAAAAATCCTTCTGTACTTTCAGCAGTTCAGGCAATTCCGCCTAACTATATTCATAGCATTGATGCTGCACATATGATGCTTACTGTTCTACAAATGCATCTAAGTAATATACCAAGTTTTTCAATGATCCACGATTCGTTTGGTTGTCATTGTTCGTATGTTCCTTTGATGAGAGAGGCTTTAGTTAATACATTTTATGAGATACACAAAGAACCATTACTCGAAAAATTCAAAGATGACATCGAAAATGTCGTCGGACCCGTTGCTAGGAACCTTCCAGAAAGAGGAACCTTCGACATCGAAGACGTTAGACAATCAGTTTACCTTTTCGGATAACATCGAAGAGCTTCCTATTGTCTGTGTAGACTGGTACGATGCTGTATGCAGCGGAGGCAGTCATTGGCAATCTTTTGAAGAGATTGAAGAAGCGGTTACTAGTGGACCATCTAAAGTTCGTACTGTAGGCATGGTTTTAAAAGAGACTGAAGACTATATAGCTATATGCGACACTCTTATTCTTGACGGGGATTCCGGTGGGTATGTCCACGTTATTCCTTCAGGCATGATTATTTCAGCGAAAGTCTTACAATGAAAACGTCAAATTTCTCTATTACCTGCGAAGCTGACTGTGAAAGAGTAGCCAAAGTTTTTGTTAAGTGGTTACAAGATAAAAGTCCAGAGCTTGCAAAGAAGCAGAAAATTATTTCTCCTAATGATATTTGGGCAGAGTTATTTTCAAACATTTATACTGACGAGTTAATTAACAACGGATTAGAAAACGAAGCAGAAGATAATATTATCAACGTTGAGTTTAATATCGTTGACGAAAGCTTTAACTACAAAGACCTAAAGAACCAAGATCTAATGGATCTATTACAAGATTTTCTAGATACTCTAGGAGAACACGAAGAAGAGTCTTTTGGGTTTAATGATCCAGAAAGGGATGACGAAGAAGATGAGTGAAGAACGACGGTTTATTACCGGCCCCCTAAAGGGAACTAAAATTGAGATCATGCCTAGCAAGGCAGCCACAAAGTTATCTAGTGGCGCTCTTATCAAAGAGTATGACTACGACAACGCTGAACTAACTCCTACTCAAGTTTGTCATAGACTTGGTAAGATTGACGTTCATCAGCCCCAGTCCTATACTTTAGAAGATAGAAAGCATAAGACAAAGACTGTTTATGTCGGCCCTTCAATTGCACAGGAATGGAAACTTCTTTATCAAGGAAAGCGTCCGTTCTATCAAGTGGAGAAGCCTTCATGAGTAATGTACTAGTAGTTGGAGACACGCACTGTCCTGCTATGTTAGACTCCTATCCTGATTTTCTTGAGTCTGTTTACAAGGCTTGGGATTGCGATAGGGTTGTACATATCGGAGACCTAGTAGATTTCCACGGAATTAGCTTTCATGCTAAAGAAGTAGGAATGCCTAACATTGAAGACGAACTGACAGAAGCAAAGAAGCAAGTAAAAACTTTGTGTAAATTGTTTCCTAAGGTAGATTATCTAACAGGTAATCACTCGGCTTTGCCTGCACGCCAAGCGGCTGAGGCAGGGCTACCGCCTTCTATGCTCTTATCACTATCACAGATTCTAGATCTCCCTGACACATGGAATATCCTTCCGCGCTACACAGATCTTATTATTGATGGTGTTATCTATAGGCATGGAGACAAGGGACGATCCAACCAATCCAATGCTGCGTTTCTTAACGCGCAGATTGAGTTCTCGTCTGTTGTTCAAGGACACCTTCACGCTCAAGGCGGCGTGTTGTACGGTGCTAATCAATCAACCAGATACTTCGGTATGCAGGTTGGCTGTGGGGTAGACCCCAGATCGCCTTATTTAAATTACAGCAAGATCTACAGTAAACGACCTATCTTAGGTTGTGGTGTAGTTCTTAATGGTCAAAGCGCTGTCTTCGAACCACTATTTCTAGAAGACTGGCGCTGAATTATTGGGAATGGTCCCATCAAGTAAGTTGTGTAATATAAAGGAAAGACACAATGGCAAATCGTAACAATGAACTTTATTCTCCCGTAGTTGAAATCGCATGGGCTAACCTTCGTAAGCCTGACGAGTTCCGGGGTAGCAAGAAGCACGACGTTCAGGTCGTAGTCAATGAGGAATTCCAGGCTCAGATTGATAAGCTTGGTATGCCCCTCAACGGCACTTACACTGGTAAGGAATCTGGCGACACTATCGTTAAGGTAAAGACCACCGAGTTCACTAAGCAGGACAAGGATGAGTATGGTCGTATCGTAGATTCTAAGGGTGTAAAGACCGACTATTTCCCTCAAAAGGGTGACAAGGTCCGTCTTAAGATTTGGGCGCGTGAGTGGGAAGGAAAGATGAGTCTCTTCCTATCCGGCGTGCAGGTTATCGAAGCTAACGGTTCGATGAACAGCGGCTGGGAAGCTCATGACGATGGTTTTGTAACCGAAGCTAAGGAAGAATGCTGCGGTGAACCTGAAACTTGCGAAGACAGCACTTGTGAAACAGCTGCTGCCGCAACCAACGCCGAGGATATTCCGTTCTGATGCTAAAGCAATGGAGATTTAACATTAATCCCATTGCTGCATCAAGACCGCGTGTAACTCGCATGGGACATACGTACTATGCTGGTCCGTATAAAAAGTTCCGTGAAGCAATGATCTCACTAAAAGAAGAGCAGCTAGGAGGCTTAGAGCCTTCTAGCTCTCTTCTTAGTGTTGAAATTGAATGTTACATAACAAAACCCAAAACAACCAAACTGCTTACTCCACGAGCCGATGTCGATAATTATGCCAAGAGCATAATGGATCAGTTCAATGGCTGGTTATGGGAAGATGATAGACAAGTAATCAATCTTGCTATCAGTAAAGCGTGGTGTGAAGATGAAATCAATGAGGGTTACTTTACAATATCGATAGAAGAGAGCGTAAAACATGAGTGAATCTTTTGTTACTGGTCGAGAACAATGTCCTAAATGCGCTGCTGAAGGACACGACAATTCAGAAGACAATTTAGCAAAGTACAACGATGGACATGCTTATTGTTATCGTTGCAAATATTATGAAAAAGGTGATAAGGTGATTGAACAGCGTAAGCCAATTGGAGATTGGAAGCCTTTGTATGGCGAATACAAGGATCTATCTGATCGTCGTTTGAAAGAAGAAACACTTAGAAAGTTTAGCTATCAAATTATTGAGCATCCTGAAAAGGGCTGCGTACATGTAGCTAACTTTTATTCAAACGGTTCTCTGGCTGCACAGAAGTTTAGAGGGCCAGACAAACAGTTCAAGTGGCGAGGAGAAGCCAGAGGCGCTGGTTTATTTGGTCAGCATCTCTTTGATGGCAGCAATAGTCGTAGGCTTGTAATTACCGAGGGTGAAATCGATGCCATGTCTGTGTATCAGTCTAATGGTGGATGGCCCGTTGTTTCTCTTAATGGCGGTACAGGTAACGCTCTTAACAACATTAAAGATAATCTTGAGTGGCTTTCAAAGTTTCCAGAGATTGTTCTTATGTTTGACAGCGACGACGCTGGTAGAGAAGCTGCAGTAAACTGTGCTCAACTGCTTCCTCCAGGTCGTGTCAAGATTGCTACACTTCCTCGTAAGGATGCAAACGAATGTCTTAAGTCTAATGATAGCAAGGCTATTGTAAATGCAATCTTTCAGGCAAAGTTGTACAGCCCTGACGAGATTCTACATGTGGCTGATATTGCTGAATCGTTTTCTGAAGACACAATGGAAGTGTACGCATATCCTTGGGATAACCTATCAGAGTTTCTTCTAGGACAGCGAAGCGGAGAAGTTTCTCTATGGTGTTCTGGGACTGGTTCTGGTAAGTCTACTATCCTAAGAGAAGTAGCTCATCACCATCTTGAAGAAGGTAGATCTATTGGCATGATTATGCTAGAAGAATCTCCTGAAGAAACAAGAGATGACATGATCTCATTGCTTCTAAACAAGCCCGTAAGAGCTATTAGAGCAACTAAGATTATGAACAACCTACGTGAGAAAATGGGCAAGGAACCTATTAGTATTGAATTCTTTGACGACTTATCTGATGAAGAATACTCAGAAGCAAAGAAATCACTAGAAGATACTAATCTTTACATCTATGACCATCTAGGTAACAGCGCAATGACAAACATCATTGCTCGTATGGAATACATGGCTGTTTCTTTGGGCGTAGATACAATCATTCTAGATCACATTACTGCGCTTGCAGCAGGTATGATGGTAAGCAAGGATGATGAAACGACTAATGAACGTATCTTAATTGATACCGTAATGAAACAACTTCGCGCACTAGCTGTGCGTACAGGTGTTCACATTGATATTGTATCTCAGCTTAAGAAAACCGACAAGGCTTTTGAAGAAGGTACAAGAATTACACTACAGGATCTAAGAGGTTCCGGTAGCCTTGCATCAGTTCCCAATACAATCATCGCACTTGAGCGTGATCGTCAAGCTGATTGTGAGTACGAGGCAAATACTACAACCGTAAGAGTTCTAAAGAATCGTCTTACTGGTAGATCTGGTGTTGCTTCTTGTTTATATTATAATAGATCTGCCGGAAGATTGAAGGAAGTAGATTTTCAAATATCTGAAGGACAGGTAGTATTGAATCCAAATAGTTAGGAGAACCTGTGAGACTAGTATTCGACATCGAGGCTAACGGCCTATACTGGGATGTAACAGAAGTTTATTGTTTAGTTGCGTATGATGTAGATTCAAAGAAGCTTTACAAGTTTACCCCCGATACCATAGAAGACGGTATTAATTTACTTCGTAAAGCTACCACTTTAATTGGGCATAACATTACAACATATGATATACCAGTTATTGAAAAACTCTACAAGACAAAACTTAACGGAAATATTTTAGATACGTTGATTGTATCAAGGCTAATGTACCCAGATATTAGACAGCATCCTTTTGGAGGCAATGGTCTAAAGAACTGGGGACAACACCTAAACAATGATAAGATTGAGTTTGAAGACTGGTCTCACTTCTCCAATGAAATGTTGACATATTGTGTTCAAGATGTAATGTTAAACTATGATATCTTACAAGCACAAAAAGAGTTTATCAAAGACAATGACAAGATCATTAAGTTTGAAACTTTGGTTGCTCAGGTTTGTTTCAAACAGCACGTAAACGGGTTTGGCTATAATCTAAACGAAGGCGTAGACTTAGAACAAATATTGGCTATTGAACGAGCAACTTATTTAGATGAGCTTCAAACAATCTTTCCTGATAAAATTGAAGAGCGATGGTCAGAGAAAACAGGAAAGCAACTAAAGTCTAAGATAACTACATTTAATCCACAAAGCAATTTACAAGTACATCAAAGATTTATAGAGAAGTATCGTGGAATTGATAAAAGTATTCCTCGTACTGAAAAAGGAAATCCTCAGATTGATTCAGTTGTTCTAAAAGAGCTTTCGCAAAAAGGAATTAAAGAAGCTAATAAGATCTTACGATATCGAGACAATCTAAAACTAGAGGGTCAAATCAAAGATTGGAATGACAAAGCTTCTAAATCTTTTGACAACAGGATTCACGGTGAGGTCAATACACAAGGAGCTGGCACAGGTCGTTGTACTCACGCCAATCCTAATGTTGCTCAAGTAGCTAAAGATAAAAGAATGAGAGCCTTATGGATTCCTGGTGTTGATAATTATGTTCAAGTTGGTTGTGACTTATCTGGGTTAGAGTTACGAATGTTGGCTCATTACATGCACAAACACGATAACGGAGCTTATGCTGATGTTATCTTAAACGGTGATGTACACACCATGAACCAAAAAGCTGCTGGTTTGTCTACACGAGACCAAGCTAAGACATTTATTTATGGATTTCTATACGGAGCTGGTGACGCTAAGATTGGTACAATTGTAGGCGGCAGCCGTAACAAAGGTAAAGAACTAAAGGATAAGTTCCTAGCTAAGCTCCCTGCTTTGAAAAAAGTAATCGAAGAAGTCCAATGGTCTTTTCTAGAGCGTGGCGAAGTTCAGCTGCCTGATGGCAGATGGGTTCGTTGTAGATCAGAACACGCAGCTCTAAATACTATGCTTCAAGGCGCTGGCGCAATTGTATCCAAGTATTGGATGGTAGTTGCAAATCTACGCTTACAGCATCTAGGATCTAAAGTACTTCAAATGGCATATGTCCACGATGAGTTGCAATTTGCTGTTCATAAGGACGTAGCTAAAGAAGTTTGTACGATTCTAGAAGCTGCTAGTTTAGAAGCTGGAGAACGCCTTGGAATTAAAATGCCGATTCACTCAGAAGCGTGCATTGGTTCTACTTGGCAGGAAACTCACTAAATGGCACGTAATCCAACTTGGTATTCAATTAAAAATCAGCTCACTGCTGGTAATGTTAAGGCTAGTAATACACTAGAACGTCTATTAACAGTTATAGTTACTTCTTATGGTTGTATTGATATTTGGTATCAACAATCAGAAGATAACTCAAATGAAATCGACATAGAAATTTTCTATCTTCAGAAAGACTCCACATTTACTGCGGCTGCTTTAGGAAGAGACTTAGAAAGTTATGAACGAAATCAAGAACGTCCTAAGTTTTGGCTTCAGTTTAAAGGAACTGTAAACGAAATTAGAGCTACTTTGATTTCTCTTTTACCTAGACTATCGCAACTACACGACCAGAAAAGACACGGCGAATGGAACTTTGGGGCAACCCAACCGTTTGAAGGTCAAGGTTCTATTGTAACTCGTGTTGAAGTTAGCTCCGGAGTGTTTAAAACAGTTATCACTGGACGTTTTGGAGATATACTATTAAGCAGTAACGGAGAAGAACTAAACTGGGATGACATTACTTGGTCTTTTGATGGTTGTGCTCCCACTGCAACTGGCCCCGATTCAGATCAAGTTTGTTTTAAAGACATTCGTTCACCTATTTATAATTGCCAAGATACAGTAACACCTGTAGGAACGTGTGCTAAAGGAAGCTGCGGTAGTGGATGGACAATAACTTATCCAGTTACCGAAGCAGGTTGCGTAACTAGTGCAGATAATCCAGTAAAAGCTTGGTTTGGGGGTCAAGATTTATCTGATCCTGAAATATACCCCCAAAGTTATTGGGATAACTATTTTAATTGTGAAGAGCCTACAGGAACATGCGTAGTTGGTAGCTGTTCTAGTGGTTTTACTACAGGTGCTGCAAATGGTACAACTGAAGCGGTATGTAATGGTCTTGGTGGAACTTGGTTTGGTAGTAATATTGTTCCCGGTGATCTTAGTGCTTACTTTGGGTGCGATGTTGGATGTTGTGTACTAGGAAGCGGATGTAATTTTGAAGTTCACTCTGGCATAACTTCTGCTCAATGTGATGCTAAGTTAGCTGCAAGTCAGTTTACATCAAAGACTTTTACAGCTGGTCAAACTAGTGAAACTTGTAATCGAGACAGTATTTTTAAGGCTCGTAACTGTGACGATGAAGACGATGGCGTAGATAACCCACCGCCTACAATTACTGTTACTATTGAATATAAGTATACAGGAGGTCATCATGTATGTCCAGGAAACGTTGCGTATGGTTTTCCTGGTGAACCATCTCCAGATGCAGGGATGGCTTTTAGGCATACAGGCAGCGGAAGTGATGAAATGATTCCTGCTATAACACCGGGAAGTGCTTTTGTTGCTCCAGATTTTCTAAATTCAGGAGGAACGGACGAACCTGACGCTGTTAGAGAAGCTACAGCAAATCCACTAGATCCATCTTGTTATAATTTTAAAGGTGGCGAGTTTTCTTTTCAAGACATTAACGATATTACTCGTACTTATCCTCATGCTACTTTTGATCTTAGTGTTTGGACTAAAGCTGGATCAGTGACAAATGGAACAAAAACATATCAGTATGTGTTTAAACTTGTAGAAGGCGGTAATGACGTGTTTGCTGAGTATCGACTAGATCCAGGAACTGTGCATACTCGACCTCAAATGAATATAGATTATTTTACAGGTACATTAAGAAAAAAGAATTATTGTGCTGGATTCCCTGGATGCGAAGACTCCTCTTATCATGCAGGTTGTTATGCTTTAAACAGGTCTGAAGGTTTATTTATTATACAAGCAAGACCTACTGTAATAGATGCTGGTATGAGTCCTTCAGGAACTCTTACTAGAAATCTTACAGCTGAAGGTAACGATTACTGGTACGATGGTAGCGTAGGAGGATTTCAATTTTTGTCGTATGCAAGTTCAGGGCAAGGAAGTGGCGGTATGGATAATTTTAAGCGCATAGACCCTCCGGTAGATCCTATTCCATGTCAAAACTGTCCTGATGTAGATCCCTTCTGTACAACTTGTTGGCAAGCTACTTGTCCCGCGTGGCCGCCTGTTTTTTGCGGATACGGGACAATAAAAAGAGAGATACCTACCCCAACCGATTCCCTACCCATTGGCATGAATATTAGAGCACCTTTTAAAAATGAGTCTAATGCTGTACAACTCTGGGGAAGAAATTTAACTCCAGTAGTTTGGAACGATTATACAGCTGGTCCTCAGGATTTTGTGGGAACTGGTTTGTATTATGGGTTGCAAGTTTCAGCAAACCAAACCACTATGACAATAGTAGAAAGTTAAAATGAAAGAAAAACAGAACCCACCATCAAAGAACACGCATACCATTATTGGTTTAGGAGATGTTATTTATTTTATTACCAAGTGTACAGGTATAGCTTGGATAGTTCATAAAGTAAACGGAGTTACTGGTTTTGAGTGTGGTTGTAATGAAAGACGACAACGCATGAACTCTTTGTTAGCAGTTTGTTGGTTAAAATGGTGGAAGAAAACAAAGTAACGTTAACAGTTTGGAAAGATTCTGGAATAGGTTGGAGATCAAAGTGGATAAGGTTAGGGACTGGATCGTCATTAACTCACTGTACTCTTACCATAGGAGAAAGAACTTTACACATATGTTATCAAATGGCTGGGTGGTTTCCTACTAAGTCTTTGTTTCGTATGTATAAAGGAGTCTACTCCCATGTTCCAGAAAATAAAATATATATCGGCTCGATTAAAGATCCTATATATACACAACAAAAAAGAGGGAGTACGTGGTCCGTCATAAAGTGGAAATACTTAGGCGGATCACGGCCCTCTTGTTGTAGCGTGGCTTGTATAGACGCGCTTCGTATAAATGGATTTGAATGTCCTGAGCTTATAGTCCCAGAACACTTATTGAGGTACTTTAAGCATGATTATAATAGGCCTGAGCGGTAAAGCTCGTACAGGTAAATCAAGGCTATCTAAAGAGTTATATAACGCGGCTGAAAAGTTGGGTTGGGATGTGTTTGTAAAGCCTTTTGCAGGGCCTTTAAAAAAGTACGTGTCAGAAGAGCTTGGGTATACTAAAGAAAACAATCCTCAAAAATACAGAGAGCATTGTCAAAAAATAGGCGCAGAAAAAAGGCAGGAAGATCCTGATCATTGGGTTTCTTTGTGGTACAAGGATATGCTTTCCGAGTACTCAGAAGAAATGCAAGTAGGCGAAAGACCTTCTTTGTATTTAGTTGATGATGTTCGTTACCCTAATGAACTAAAGATACTAAAATCTCCTAAGGTAAAAGCTACTCTTCTTTTTGTTAAACCAATGGAAAGAGAGATTGAAGATCCTCAAGGAGAGTGGAGATCACATGAGTCAGAAAAAGTTGCCAATAAACTTGACACTTTAGATGATGATGTTATTAAAGAACGTCATGAGTATGACTTTGTAATACACAATGATAAACCAGAAGAACAGCTTCAAAAGTGGGCCGTTAACTTTATAAACTTCTTATCTTCTAATGACCCTTGCTTATGCGAAGCTTGCATAGCAAACTACGAAATGAGGGCTCCTGATGCTGATAAAATTGATGAGGAGCTTAAGAAGTTCTTAGATGAAATACCAGGAGAAGACGATGATTGAAACGCCTGATGTTGCTATTCTAGATGCAGATATTATTGCATACAAAGCAGCTTGCTGGGCAGAATCTAATGGCTCGTCTATCAAAGATATAGAAGAAAGGCTAACATTCGATGTAAATTACTGGACCCCTCCAGGATTAAGTCGAAGACTTCTAGCTTTTTCTTGTTCTAGAAAAGACAACTTTAGAAAAGACTTCTGGCCTAGCTACAAAGCTAATAGAAATAACAAGCCTGCACCTAAACTATTGCCTATCTGTAAAAGAATACTGTGTGAGTCTAACAAGGCTGTACATAGAAATAGACTAGAAGCAGACGATATTATCGGCTTAGGTATGGGATCTATGACAATGATTGGCGTTAGCCTAGACAAGGATCTAATGACTTGTCCCGGCTGGTTTTGGAACCCAGAAAAAATGGACTTTCCACGACTTATCTCTGTTGAGGCTGCTGATTATTGTTTCCATAAACAATGGCTTATGGGAGACAGTACAGATAATATTCCAGGTATTCCTAAGATAGGTAAGGTTAAGGCAGAAAAGCTTTTGAAGGACGTTAAACCCTCAAATAGAACTGCTTTGGTCTTAAAAAGCTATGAGGAAAAAGGACTGGATTTGGATTATTGTTTGGCTCAGGCTCGCTGTGTTCGTATTCTTCGTTTTGGAGAATGGGACAAGGAGTCTGAAAAGATTATAGCTTGGGCTCCTAATTGGGCGTTAACGCCTGAGTCTAAGAGAAACTAAGAGCTAAGTTAGCTAAGATTACAAGGAGAGAATTATGACTAATATGAATGCACATACTTATGATGTAGACAACCACAAAGAGACCATTACTGAGTCTTTCGAAGCTCAGATTCCTAGAATCCGCTTTTGGACAGACACTGGAGTAAAGACCCCAGAAATTTCTACAAAGGGTTCTGGAGGGCTAGATCTTTTTATTGACGACTATGCTGTAAGTAATGACTGTATTGAGATTAAAACAGGACTATATCTAGAGATTCCTAAAGGCCATGTTGGTCTTTTATTGCCCCGGTCAAGTACAGGACTAAAGGGTCTTCGTCTTAAAAACACTGTAGGTGTTATTGATTCTGATTATAGAGGCGAAATTATTATTATGGCAGATCGATTTGATGACGAAGAAACCGTTATCAACGCTGGAAAGAAAATCGCTCAGCTTATTATTGTCCCTGTATGCCCCTTCCCGATGGAACAAGTAGGTCATTTCCATGATCTAACTGTTACTTCTCGTGATGCGGGAGGATTTGGTTCTACCGGAGAGTGAAATGTATCCAGAGGATTGGTCTGAATTTAGCAAGTTTATCCACTTAAGTAAATATTCTAGGTGGAATGATACCTTGGGGCGTAGAGAGTCTTGGGATGAGACGGTAGATCGTTGGTGGAGTTGGCTAACAACGCAAGCTTTAAACAACGGTTTGGAGTCTGTTCCTTCGTTTGTAAAAACAATGGTGCGTAATCGAGAAGTAATGCCGAGCATGCGGTCGCTTATGACTGCAGGCCCGGCAGCTGATCGCGATAATACCTGTATTTTTAACTGTTCGTATTTAGAATTAGATAGTCCTACTGCTTTAGCAGAACTACTCTACATTTTAATGAATGGCACGGGTGTAGGATATTCGGTAGAGTCTAGGGTTACTGATAAGTGGCCTGAGGTTCCTTCTGAGATTACTCGATGTGAAAATAACTTTGTTGTAGCCGGAGATAGTAAGGCAGGTTGGGCAGACGCTGTAAAGCATCTTCTAACTTCCCTTCTAAAGGGCGTGCATCCTACATGGGAACTGCATAAGATCCGGCCAGCAGGTGCTAGACTTAAGACCTTCGGAGGGCGTGCATCTGGTCCTGAACCCCTAGAAGATTGTCTTCGTTTCTTAACTAAGACAATCTATGGGGCTAGGGGCCGTAAGTTACGGCCTATTGAAGTCCATGACATGGCTTGTGTTATTGCTAATGCTGTGATTGTAGGTGGCGTTCGTCGTTCAGCTATGATCTCCCTTTCTGATCTTAAAGATCATGAGATGGCTAATGCAAAAAGCGGTAACTGGTGGGAAGCGCATCCTCATAGAGCGCTTGCTAACAACTCTGCTGTCTATACAAGCAAACCACAAATGGACGAGTTTATGGAAGAGTGGCTACGTATTTACCGAAGTTATTCGGGTGAACGTGGCATCTTTAATCGTGAAGCTGCTCAAGGGGGTAGTCGTGGTGATGAACACTTTGGCACAAACCCATGTGGTGAGATTACTCTAAGACCTATGCAGTTCTGTAATCTAACAGAGGTTGTACTTAGAGATGGTGACAAGGCTTCTTGTATTGAGGATAAAATAAAAGCAGCTACAATCATTGGTTGTATTCAGGCAACGTGTACTAAATTTCCTTATCTTCGTAAGAAGTGGACAGCAAATACAGAAGAAGAAGCTCTGTTAGGAGTTTCTCTTACTGGCATAGCTGACTTTAAGCCTACTGATAAAGAATATGTAAAGTGGCGAAAGATTGCTCACGATACTGCTAAAGATTACCATAAGCCGTTAGGTATTAATATGCCCGCTGCAATTACTACGGTAAAGCCCAGTGGAACAGTATCTTGTTTAGTTGATTCTAGTTCAGGTATTCATGAGAGATGGTCGCAATACTACATTCGTCGAGTGCGAATGGATGTTAAAGATCCTATGTGTTTGTTAATGAAGGACTCAGGTATTCCTGGTGCTCCTTGTGTTAATAATCCTCTTAATACCTATGTGTTTGATTTCCCTATTGGAATTAATAGGGCTGTAAATGAATTCAGCGCTTCTGGCCAGCTTTATAACTGGTCTGTTGTTAAGAAATCGTATACAGATCACAACCCTTCTGTTACAATTACATACAAACCAGAAGAGTATATGTCACTAGGATCTGACCTTTATGGAAAGTATTGGGATATTGCTCAAGGTCTTTCGTTCTTACCAAGAACAGATCATGTATATCGGCAAGCTCCCTACGAAACTATAACAAAAGATCAGTACCAAAAACTTGCAAAAGTAATGCCAACAGTTGATTGGACATTGCTAGGTAAATACGAATTAGAAGACAACACTAAATCAAGTCAAGCTTTTGCTTGTACTGGTGGGTCTTGTGAAATTGTAGATACCACAGAAAACTAATTATAGCTAGGTTCTCGAAAGAGGATCTAGCTATTTTTTCGATCTAATATGGAGAACACACATGTCTTATTTAGGTATGGAGGCTATTTTACACCGCCTTCGTAATGGAGTTACTATGCTGTCTCCAGGAGAACAGCGAACAATTTTAAATCATTTGGTGGAAGAAGTAGATGAGCTTAAGCGACAAGTTAAAAGCCTTCGTGGACCCGAATCTTCCGGCGGTTCTGAAGAAAAGAATCCCGGAGATAGAGTACGTCGAGGAAGAAAGCCCAAACAAGACTCAAACGAGGCTGGCTCGACGACAGGGAATGCTTGATCTAGTAATTATTCTTGAAGCCATGATACGAGAACAGGAACGTAACTAATGTCTATTTTTTTAAATGACGCTTATAGAAGACAGGGTATTATATACCAAGGCGCTTCTAGAGGAGATAGTCAAGGAATTGCAGACCACTTTTCAGCCCGCTTGGGGTCTCGTATGGGTAGAATGGCTAGCGAATCTTCTTTAAGAACTGATGAATTAACAAGTGATTTTAATGAATTCGGTTTAGAAAACCTATACGATGATAGAAATAAACAAATTTCAGATGAAGCTCAAAAGCTTTCTACGGAAGGCGCTGCTTTTGTTCTTAAATCTAAGGCATCTTCTCCTGCTAAATCAGAGAGCGAGTATGTTAGACGAACAATGCAAAGAAGACAAACTCTTCAGCAGGCAAAAAGAAAACTAGAAAAAGCTAATGAGCTTTATAAAAATGTAGGCTCTTCTTTTAGATTTGAAGAAACAGGTTACACAGCTTTAAATGAAGACGCAAAACAGTTTTATAGTCAGTTTGATCAACAAATCGCTGAGCGTCAGGCTTCTTATGCTTCAATGTATGGTTATAAAGACTTCGATTCCCTAAATGAAGGGTACGGTGCAGGCCAGGATTTTAGTATAAACTTTCGAAACATGACTGAAGAAGAGCAAGCTCAGTATATAGAGTATTTTGGCGACCCTAGTGAAGAAGGCCATGCGGTAAATCTGGACCCTTATGGAGAGTTTTCTGGCGGCAGCGTTGGAGGTGCTATTGGTTATGGTGCGAATGAAGCCCGAAGAAATTTTATAAGAAATTATATTGAATCAGGTCGAGATGCTCGCATAGGCCAAAGAGATATAATGGATATGATTATGTCTGATTTAACTGGCATAAGCTCTGGAGATTTGGGTCGTCTAAACTTATACGATGGTGGTGGCGGACTAGGCAATCCACAATCTTATACTGAAGATCAAATGGCAGGCTTAAGAGAATTTTATGCTACATCAGGTGTTGCTGGAATAAGAAACGCTAACGAAAAAGCTAGGCTTGAAGATGAGTTTCGTCGTAAAGCCGCAATTGATGCAGCCACTAGCGCAACAGCTTCTCAAAAAGGCATGGGTAAAGCAGCCTCACAATCAATAGGTGAAACTACTGAAGGCATTCAAATGCAATTAAGAGAACTTGATGAACGATTTATGAAAAACATTGGCTCGTTTAGAAGCGCGCCTAAAAAACGAAAAGTGCCTAAGATTTCCTTTACGGAAGGTAGGCCTGTTTAGGAGATATTATTATGGGCGGCGGTGCTCCAAGTATTGATGGCGGTATGAGTGAAGAGCAGTATAGAAGACTGCAAATGGAAGAACGACAATTTATGGTTGAACAAGAAGAGCGGCAAATGTCTTTGATGAACGAGATGGAAGATAAACGTGTTCAAAGAGAAAAGGCTGAAATGCAAAAGCAAGAAAGACTTCGTAGTAAAGAAGAAGAAGCTTTGTCTGCTCTTGAAGCTACTATTGGAGATGAAGTAGCTGAGTTTGGAAAACAAAATGATAAAGAAGATAAGGATCTAGTTATGGATTTTTACGGTAGTTTAGCGAAAAATAATCCAGGTGTTACTACAGATCCGCAAGGAGGGTCTATGCAAGGCCCTACTGGCACATATAGCACTGGTACAAGTGGTGGAAGAGCTGGAGGTAGACCCAGATGAATTTAGCTAGTGAACTTGAAGGCACTATTGCTGATCGGTTTTCTGAGCTAGATTCACGACGACGTTCTAAGCTTGATAGAGCTAGGGAATGTGCTTTGTTAACTCTTCCGGGTTTAATGCCTCCAGAAAATTGGTCTGAGGAATATGAATTACCTCAGCCTTATTCTTCTGTGGGTTCTCGCGGAGTTACAGCTTTAGCCTCACGAATGCTTTCAGCTTTGATCCCATTAAACGACCTTCCGTTTTTTACTTTTGGTTTAAAATCAGGAGTAGAACCAGAAGTTGATACATCTAACTTACTTAACTCTATGTCTATGCAAGTCTACGAAAAGATGCGTAGTAAAAACATACGAGAATCTTTTTTCCAGGCTCTTCAAAGCCTTATTGTAGTAGGTGATGTAGCTGTTAAATTAGAAGAAGACTTTACTATTCGTTGTATTCGTTTTGATCACTACGTAGCTATAAGAGACGTAGTGGGTGATTTGGTAGAGTTTATTCATCTAGAGTTTGTTCCTGATGAAACACCTTTACCCGTAGATTCTCAAGAAAGCTATGGGTTTGGTATGTGGAATCGCAATGGGTTTAAAACTATCTTCTGTCGTTACGTATTAGACGAAGATGGGAAATGGCATGGTAGAAAAGAAGACTATGAAGGTACTGTAATTGATGAAGGTATATTTGAAGTCTTCCCTTATGCAGTTTTACGATGGAACTCTGTAGTTAGTGAAAACTATGGTAGAGCTAAGTGTGAAGAAATCTACGGAGATTTAAAAACACTAGAAGCTTATACAGAAAGTCTTATTAACAGCATGGGAGCGGCGTCTACTTTCTTTATGGGAGTTTCGCCTACTGGCGTTACAGAGCTAACTGATTTAGCTGAAGCTCAAAACGGCGAGTGGGTAGCGGCTAGAGCAGAAGACATGTATGTCATTTCTCCTGCTCAGACTATGAATCCTCAGATACAGCAGACACAGAGTAGTGTTGAAATGATGCGTAGAGAAATTGGCGAAGCTTTCTTAATGAACAGAGGTTCTATTAGAAATGCAGAGCGAGTTACGGCTACAGAAGTTCGTATGATTGGACAAGAATTAGAGCAGGTCTTAGGCGGAGCGTTTAGCTCAATTGCAAGAGATCTTTTAGTTCCTATGATTAAAAGAACTGTATACCTTATGGTTGAGGCTGGTGAAATCGATACTCGTTTAGCAACTGATTTCTTTGATAACGAAGGAAGACTTTCGTTTGATATTATTACAGGATTACAGGCGTTAAGCAGAGATACAGAACTACAAAAGCTTATGCAAATGGGTGAAATGGTTCGTAACCTACCTGAACAAGCAATTCAACACTTTAAATTTGACGAGTATGGCAGAGCTTTAATCTCAGCTCTTGGTTTTGATCCTTCTAATTGGGTGAAAACTCCTGAAGATCTAGAAGAAGAGAAGAGAAAAGTTATGCAAGAACAGCAAGAAATGCAAATTACTGGAGCTGCCGGACAAGGTATGGCTCAAGGAGTTGGGCAGGCTACAGGCGCTGCTGTACAACAAATGGCTCCTCAGGTTATGGAACAAATAATGGCAGGTGGAGCAGCTCCTGTACAAGGAGGTTCAATGTGACTCTTAGTAAAAGCGCTCAATATTATAGAAAAAATAAAAAGGCGCGCGAAAAAAAGAAGAGTTACGATACGACGTATCACAAATCCGCAGCGCGTCGTCAATACCGTTCTGAATTAAATAAAGAAAATCGTCGTCGTGGTACTTATGGAAATGGCGACAATAAAGATCTCTCTCACACGAAACGGGGCGGTATGGTTATGGAATCTATGTCTAAAAATAGAGCCCGGCAAGGCGCGGGCGGAAAACGAAAAAGGAAATAAAAATGACTGCATTTACTTTTAATGCTTCTATCTCTAAAGCAGCTAGAGGTATTGATCAATGTTTAATTGCTGTTACAGATGGTGATTTAGCAACGGCTGATCAGTTCACTGCCGGAGAAACTTTTTCTCTCGGTTACGGAACTCAAGGACCTATTAGAAAATTTATTTTATCAGACACTAGTGAAGCTGGTCCTGCTACAGGTACAATCGTAGCTGCTGATACAATTCTTGCAGACAACGGTGGAAGCGCTGATACTGTAGCTGGAGCTGGTAATGTAGGCGCTATTGCAGTAGGGGTTGGTTTAAACGATGCAACTCAGTTTGAAATGCTTGTTGAAATAAAAGCCGCTTTAGAGCATCCTAATGCTTTTGGACCCGACTTTTTTGATGTATCAAGTATGCCCGGATCAGCGGCTGATGGTGGCCAGTTCTTAACCCTAGAAGTTGAAGGAAGAGTAGCTTTTGGGGAAGATTTTAGCGAGATTGGTGAGATTGGTATTGTTCATACCCCGGCAGATCAAACTAAAATGAATCGAGTATTTTGGGAAAATTATTCTAATAAGTTAGATGATGATACCGCAATGTCAACAGTATTACAAGAACGAATGGGAACTGCTGATGCTAACGCTTCTGGTGGTTTTGATATAGCAAGTACATCAGAATACGAAGATAAGTTTTTACCTACGTTATTTGCATTTAAAAAGAAAGTAAAGTAATATGAATGAAGAGAACACACAAAATATTGAGTCTACTGAAACCGAAGCACCTGTTACTCCTGTTGCTCCTGAACCTGGTTCTGCTGAGTATAATGCTCGCATGGCAGCTGAAGGAGCCACTGCGTTAGGAGATGTGCCAGATAAGTTTAAGAATGAAGATGGTACAGTAAACATGGAAGCATTTACTCAGTCCTACATGGAACTAGAGAAACAATTCCATGCTCCAAAAGAAGAAACCGTTGTTGAAGAAGCTTCTAACACCGAAACTTCTGATGGACCTGATGCAGTTGTTGATGAATTACGTGTCCCTGATGTTGAGTCAGCTGATGATGTAGTTACTGAAGCAGCTAATGTAGGCATAACAAAAGAAGATCTTGGATCTATGACTGCTGAGCTTATGAAAACAGGCGAGATTAATTCAGATCAAAGAGCTTCTTTAAATGCTAAGGGTGTTGACGACGTTGTTATTGATGCTGTTGTTGAGGGCCAAAAGGCTCGTATGCGTGCTCAATATGCAACTGCTTCGGAATATGTAGGCGGTTCAGAAAGACTGTCAAAAATTTTTGGGTGGGCTGCTCATAATCTTGATGAAAATCAGAGAGCCCACATTAATGCTGGCTTAGCTGGCGATGCAAGTGAAATCACGTTAAGAGGACTTGCTTCTATGTACGATAAGGCAATACAAAGCGATCCTGCTAGTATGGAAATGAGATCAAGCGTCAAGCCTTCTCAAAACCCAGCTGGTCGGGAAGTAGTTCAAGGTTTTTCTACAAAAGCCGAGTATTACGAGTCGTATGAAACTTTATTAAAAAATCCTCATGATACAAAACTACGTGGTCAGATTGAAGAACGTATGCAATTAACTGATTGGTCTATTATTCAGTAAGCTACTCTACGGATATAGTAAACTAAATAAGAAACAACGGCCCGCAAGGATAACCGTAATTAGATAATTAACATTTTTTGATCTACTTGCAACTTTAAACTAAACTAATTAATTAAGGATAACTACAATGGCTAATGTCCCATTTGCCGCCCCGAGTAATATTTACGGGCGTACTAGTGATACCGTAGGCGCAGGTGCTGGTCAGCGTTTAGCTGCCACTACTGGTGGTGCTGAAGGTACTAACAAACTATGGCTTCCTATTTGGTCAGGCGAAGTAATTCGTGCTTATGATCAGTATCGTATCTTTGAACCAATGGTCGAATCTCGAACCATTGCTTCTGGTAAGATTATGGAATTCCCAATTACCGGAACCGCTGCACTTAAAACTGCATGGGGTGCTGGTGAAGAACTTCTTGGTAACGTTGATAACCACGTTTCGAAGACAATTGCTGTCCAGCTTGATGCTCGACCCATTGCTTCGCACTTTGAAATTGACAACATTGACCTTATGATTAGCCAGTGGGAGTTCCGTTCGGAGCTTGCCCGTCAGGCTGGTCAGACTCTTGCTAACGCTAGAGATCTTCAGGTTGGTGCATTCTTAGTTCGAGCAGGTGCTGAGTCTCTTGTTGCATCTGATCCTCGTCTTGCAGCTAGTGCTACTAGCAGTAAGTGGCGTAACAGTCTTAAGCTTTCCCCGTTCTTCCATGTTGGTGGAGCTCTTAGCTCTGCTACTGAGAACACTGTAAGCAAGGCTGATCTAGCACACTTAGGTAAGACCGCTTCTACCGATGCTCAGAGAGCTTCTGCTGCTCTTGCACTTCTTGAGTGCGTTGAAGAGTTTATGGTTCACCTTCAGGAAATCAACGCCCCTGGTGGCGGAGTCTTCTGTGCTGTAACTCCTCAGACTTTCCAAGACATTCGTGCTCTTGGTGTAGCTCGTAGCTCTGCTGACCTAGCTGGTGGCGCTGGTCGTCCTCTATTCGGCGGCGTAGCTGAAGCTGGTGGTCTTGGTGCTCCTCTTAGCGAAGGTATGATGGCTCTTACTGACTCTCTTGAGTACATGGGCTGCAGCATTGTTAAGACTAACCTTATGCCTAACATGGATGCCTCAAAGAGTGGTTATAACATTGGCGAAGCTCGCTATAACCTTAACTTCTCTGATGCTCCTCACGATAACTCTAACGTCGAATACGGTACTGCTGTTAACGATGCAGTCGATGGTCTAGGTGTTGGTGCTATTATCTGGCAGAGCGGTGCAGTTGCTTCTATTCAGAAGACTGGTCTCAAGGTTGACACTGTTGATGATGTCCGTCGTAACACTGTATTTACCGTTGCTTCGATGATGAGCGGTACAGGCGTTCTTAAGCCTGAGTGTGCTTCGATTGTTTCGACTGTTGATATTGGTGCTGTCTCTTCTGGTAGTCAAACTGATGACTCTCGTGCTCAGATGCGCGAAATGCTCGGTATGACCGCAGAATATGGTACTCTAGTAAGCAACTCTTGATAGTTTAGACTGAAAGGAACCTTTATGGTTTTTGTAATCTCCGTAAAAAGGAGGTGATTCAGTCTCGCCAGTGGTATTCAATGGCGTTAAATCCACAATATTGAACCCGGTCCTCGGAGCTCAGCTTCGGGGACCGGCTTTTTTTGTTTTATAAATTTATAGGAGAAACCTATGGGAGCTTATACAAAACTCCAAGCAGTAAATGAAATGCTCTTGTTTTCTGGAGAAACACCAGTAGACGATTTGACAGGGGCCTCCGGCGTAGACACTTCAATTGCTTTATCTATTCTGGATCAAAAAACACTAGACGCTCAAGCTCGTGGCTTAGCTGATAATATAACTATTAGAGATTATACTTTGCCCACAGACAATACAGTGGTATATCTTCCGGCAAATATTCTATCAGCTACTCTTTTAGATCTTGTAGAAGCAGAACATCCGGATGTTACATATGCACGAGTTGTTGTAAGAGGCGGCCCTGATCGACCGCACCTTTTTAATCTAACAGACTCAACATCCTTTTTTAAAAAGGGTACTTATACAGTTGAGCTTATATTACAAGTTGGATGGAATGACTTAGATACTCCTGTTCAAAAAGATATTATGATGCAAAGTGCTAGGCAGTATCAAATGTTAACTCAAGGTGACGGCGCTGTTGATAATTATCTAGCTCAGTTAGAGCTGTACTATGGAGCTAAATCCAAAGGATCTGATGTACGTAGTAAAGGTTATAATATACTAGACTTAAACAACGCAGCACATAAAGCTACTTCTCGTAATATACGAAGAGATCCTGATAGATTTCGTCGTTGGAACGCATGATCATAAGGAATCATAAATGCCTACATTAAACCCAAGAGCACGATATCCTAGCGATCAAACTAGGATACCTATCCCAACGTTATCTGGCGGTGTTGGAAGACAGGCGCCTACAAAAAGAGCTGTAAACGAAGCTCAGAATTTAGATAATATTTTAGTTACGCTGGAGAGATCCGCTGAAAAAAGACCAGGCAGTACTTTTCTGCGTCGATTTAGTAACTCAGCTTTAACTACTTTAGATGCTTCGTCGCCTAACACCTCTGAATTAGATTTACATGATAAATCACTAACGGCGGATTACAAGTTCTTTTGGTTTCAAGTAGCTGAAACACAACGGTATTTAGTAGCTATTAACCATAAGTCAGAAGCAAGCGCTGGTAGTCCTTCAGGCACTGAGTTAGCTAACTACATGCAGGTTTTTAAAGTAACTAAAGACGGTTTTCTTGAGTGTGGTCTTTCTGGCCACAACACGGCTGCTTTCTTTAATTACTTTACTTATAAAGCCGGAAACGCTTTACAAACAGCAGACGATGCGCTTTCCTCTATTACTATTGGACCTCAGCTTTTAGTAAACAACAGTACTGTTAATACTGGTTACACAAGTAAGTTAAGAACTTTTACTGAACATGAAACTTTAGGTGGCGTAGCTACAGACCACACAGCAGGCGATTCTGCTTGGTGTAAGATTGGTCTTGATGGAGAGTTTATAACTACAGGAGCCGGAACAGCTGGATCTCCTACTGACTATACCGAAGATATAAACGGTAGAAAACTTGTTTACTTTACTACTACCCCTGTAGATACAGAAGGTCAAGGAAGTATTTATGTAGATGGTAAGTTTTTTGTGAAGAATGATCAGGTATTTGTATCGGTTCCTTCAGGCACAGATCTTGCTCCTTATTTGAAAAGAGAAGTTACTGGGTCAGGAACTATTAAATTTGGAGCCGCTTCAAACGGAAATCAAACCTATACAGTATCCGCAGAAGAAATACCCAACTCTTTAGCAGACTATGGTGTAGATCAGCTTGTAGTAGACCACAATCCCTCAGATAACAACGAAACAATTACTCTTAGATTTACAGGCCAAACAGAAAGAGACGCTTTTGCTGGAACTAATACAGTACCGGGTTTAACTCGATTCACTTTAGCTGGTGTGTCTCTTCCTTTAGAAGACGGTGTTAACAACTCTGTTATAACTAATGGTACAGATGGAGCTAAGTTTACAATTAAGTGGACCGCAACAGCATCGGGAGACGGTCTTACTGTAGGTCTTGTGGCTGATGCGGTTAAGGCTGCTTATGATGCGGGTAGTAGCGTTCCTTTTACGGTTCCTTTTGACTTTATTGGAACCTTTAATCCTGATGGTTCAACGCTTCCAGCAAGTATCAGTGACTATGTTTTAGATTATTCTGGAGGAGATTTAAGAACTAATCAACTCTACGGCAACGCATATACTTTAGTGTTTACTGCTCTAAGAGACGGTACATCAAACAGTACTCTTCCTTCAACAGCAGTTGCTGCGGCAAGTTCTGAAGCTTTCTTTACACTAAGATCAGACGACGATGGTGGAGCCATTGCTAAACATATTCCGGTACAAGATTGGCGATATCCAGACTCAACTAGACGCTATTTAGGTAACCAACTTTCTGATTTTTCTGAGTTTAACTTTCCTCCTAGAACAGGAGAAAATACAGTAGAAAGCGATGGTTACGTTGAAAATGTCACTTTTGGTGGCGTAACTAGAGAAACCTTTAGTCGCTTTAATCAGCCTCCAGTTTTAATGGAAGATAAAGTAAAAACTACTTTAGCTGCTTTATACTCCGATTTATCTAATGGCAACGGTAAAATTTACTATGTTGAGAACTCATATGCTGGAGAAGTTCCCGGGTATTACATTGTAAAGGATGTTACTAATACTCCTTACACCCGACTCGTAAGAACGCCAGAAGAATATTCTGTTTTAGATGAAGATCGTTTTCCTAAGATTATAAAGATTGGTTCTTTTAGCAATGGAATTGAACAGTTTGTAGTTCAAAACATGGATCTAGAAGAACGTCGTTCAGGTAACATTACTACTAATCCAGGACCTGAGGCTTTTAAAGATGGTAAGCAAGCTCCTATTAAAAGTATGGGTTTCTTTAGAGACCGTTTATTTTTATCTTCAGGTGATACAGTATTTTCTTCTAGGACCGGGGACTTTTCTGACTTCTGGGCTGAAAATCCCAGCATTGTTGCCGATACAGATCCTATTGACGTTCGTTTATCGACTAATAAATATGCGGAAGTAGAGTCTATGACTCCTTTTGCTTCTAGTCTTTTTATTAACACAGGATCCGATATTCAGTTTACTCTTAAAGGATCTGAGAATAATATTACCCCATTTACAGCAGAGGTTAGTCCTACTGCTTTTTATTCTACGTCGCCTTTAGTAAACCCTGTTTTATTAGGATCTCAGATTTATTTCTTTGCTCCTGAACGAGCCTATGTTTATTTTAACGATAGTACAGTGACGGTAAATCAGGCTATTGAGGTTAGCTTAAACTGCCCTAATTATTTACCAAAAACTTATGGAGAAATTGCTGTAGTTCCGGGTTATGATTCTTTATGCATGATTGATAAGGATAACAGAAAATTTCTTTATGTCTATACAAATAGATATAGAGGAGCTGATGTTGTTCAAAATGCTTTTTATAGATATGTATATGATGTAGATATTATGACTGTTGAGTCGTATGATAATGACTTCTACTTAGTTAGTCGTCATTTAGTTACAGGATCTCCAGATACATACAGATATTATTTAGATTATCAACGTTTTTATGAAGAAGATAACTCTGTTCCTCGATTAGACCACCAAGTTACAATTGATGAAGCGGTTGTTTCTGTAGGTTCTCCTAATCATCAAGAAGGAAGCATTGTTTATAACGCTGGGACAGGAAAAACAACAATAACTGTAAAGAAATATGGTAATAGATTAGTAGATACTTTGTACATAGCGCCTGGAAATTCAGCTGAATCTAGAGCAGGCGAAATTATTCAATTAGCTGCTGGCAAACAAACTGATGTTGTTGATTCTCTTACTTGGAATGATGGTACTTTAACCATTGTTTTAATAGGTGACTTTACTACAGGTGGAGCAAATTATCGTAAGTTTATTATAGGAACATCTTATACCAGTACTATTGAATTGTCTCCTCAGTATATGAGGGATCAAAGCAATAACGTTGTTGAAGGTACTTTGTCTCTTAGAACTTTGCATCTGCAACACCACAATACTGGGACATATCGTATTGAAAAAGCAACGCGCGGAAGAAGAAAGGCTGTTCTAACATATACTCCTTCTGAATTAGATGAAGTTAATGTTGCTGATGCAGACGATCTTCCTTTGCCTTTATATGAAAAAAATGGGGAATCTTTTACCAAGATTATGGGATACGCTGCTGAGACAGATTTATTTATTGTTTCAGACTACCCTAACCCAATGAATATTGCACAAATAGAACTCAAGGGCAGATTCACGAGTAAAACCTCGGGATTTGTCCGTTAGTGTTCTCTCTTTTAGCTCTCGGCTCTCCTTCGGGAGAGTCGGGGGTTACTTTATTGGAGATAAAATGGATATAAGCTATCCTTTACATACTCTTGACATTATATTAGATAATGAAACATTTGTAGATCGTAACAACGAACTTACAGATCGAAAAGGCGTTCTTCGTGCTAATAAAACTCAATTATTATTACGAAGTACTTTTGAAGAATTGTTAATAGAACGACAGACTATTTTAGAAGGTCGTGGTTTTAGAGCTCCCGAAGACTGGGAACTTGAGTGGAATATCAACTTAGGTCCTGTATGGACTCCTGCAGACGAAGCAAACTTAGCTATTTGGCTTAGCCCAGATAAAATGGTTGTGGATACAGGAACTGGATTTGGTACAATAGGTCTTTGGGAAGATCAGTCAGGCAGTAAGTATGATTTTTACAACGCGGCCTTTAATCACCAACCAACATTAGGAACTCATTTAAACGGGTTTAAGCCTGTTGTATTTCCCGGCAACGTAAGTGCAAATACTAGAGATTTTTTGTACATGGGCGGAGAAGGAGAAGCAAATCAGTGGCCTACTAACACCAATCCCGGCTCAGGAGATCGACTAACTATAGGTATGATGGTAAACACAGGCGAAGATGATGATCGTGCTGCTGGCTTGTTACTTAGTGTTGGCGGCGTTGGACAAAGTTTAGGCGGAACCGATGATTGGAACATTAGAAAAATATGTGATTCCTCTGAATCTAAATGGCGTTTAGATTGGGGAGATCATAACGTAGAAAATGAAGCTTTAACATTTGATGCTGATCAGTTTTTTGTTACTGGAACAAGTGGTAGTAACAAAACTGCGTTTAAGGTTGACGGTGGAACAGCACAAGAAGCTGCTATTAATATTATAGGTCAAAACTTAGAGACCATAGCTTCTAATAACGAAGTTGTTATTGCAGCAGATATAGCAAGTGGTGGAGTTGTATCTCAAAACAATTTTAAAGGTAGTATTTACGAAATAATTTTTATTGAATCAGAAATGACTACTGCGCTAAGTGAAACAATAGAGGGGTACTTTGCGCATAAGTATGGAAAGACATCTAGTCTTCCCAGTGATCATCCTTATAAAACAGAACCCCCTCGCTCAAAAGGAAGATAATATTATGGCAATGCGATATGGTGGAAAATCTACTGGTCAGACAAAAAGAAAATCTGTGAAAACTAAAAAAAGCCGTGGCGGTCGTGCCGCTAGTAAAACAGTTGGTCGGGGCAATGCTCATGGCAAAGGCGCTCGCGCCGCTCGTGGCACTTGAAAGTGAGATAAACAATGCCTATTAGTGACAATATAACAACGGAATTAGAATATAGTATAAATACCGCATCTAATACTTACGACTATAGCGGTATAACTGGGTTAGATACGGATAGATCTTCGGCTTCTCAGCTGATCGTTCTTTTTACTTTTAACAACTTTACAGACGGAACTGCAGTTAGTAGTAGAACCTTTACAAACTGGTACGATCCTTTTCTATTACCTTTAACAATAGCTGATGGAACGAGCGTTCTTACCTTTAATGACGCTACTTTTCAGGTGACAGTTACTTCTTCTGAAACAACAGGTGCTTTAGGTACTGTAAAAGATGCGGGAGGAACTGAGTTTACTAGACCTCTACATGATTCAGGAACTAAGATTAGAATTATTAGAGCTCAAGATGTAAATAATAAAAACCATGTCTTTGCTCCAGGATCTAGAGTTACTTCAACTTCTTTGAATAACGCTATAGGTCAGGTATTTGATTCTGTTGTTGAATTGAACGGTAGGTTAGTAAAGGTAGAAAGCGGTAACTTTGAAAGTACTGGCTCTCTTCCTTTACAAAACTTAGCAGATATTCCTGCTCAATCAGGTGCAGCTGTTAAAATTCTTCAGTATAATCCATCTAGTACACCTATTTACGAATGGATTGATCCTCCTGCTGGAAGCGGAAGTTCTTCAGGAGATATGACTGGCATTGATATTACTGGCGGAAACGGTATAACTTTAAGTCAAAGTAATACTACTTCTGGAAACTATACAGCAACGGTTACTGCTGACTTAAAATCAAACGGTGGTATTGAAATAGATTCGCACGCTAATGACTTAGCTTTAAATCTAGGTCATGCTGCAATTAACGGAACTTTGGCTATATCAGACGGTGGAACTGGATCTACAAGTGCAGCTAATGCTAGAACTGCTTTAGGATTAGGAACAGCAGCTACTCAAGCTACAGGAATTGCTAATACTAATGTTCCAAAGTTTACTTCTGGGGTTGCTGATGATGATTTCCTTCGAGTTAATGGAGTGTTAATCGAAGGTCGAAGTGCGGCTGAAGTTCTTAGCGATATAGGTGCGCAAGCTGCAGACGCTGATTTGACTGCTATAGCTGGTCTAACTTCAGCGGCTGACAAAGGTATTCAGTTTACTGGATCAGGAACTGCTGGGGTTTATGACTTAACAGCAGCTGGCAAAGCTTTGCTTGATGACGCAAATGCAGCTGCCCAGCGTACTACGCTAGGTATTACAAACGTTGGAGCTTATACTGGTCAGATAGAAGCTGCCGCAAATAAGACATATACACTTGACCCAGCTGCAGCTACTGCTAGAACTATTACAGGGTTCTATATTAAAAGCGCTTCTGGTACAGTTACAGCAACACTTAAAGTTGGAACTGATGTAGTTAAAGCCGCTAGTGTTACTAGCTCTAGCGGAGATCAAACTTCGTTAGCAAATACAGGCGTATCAGTTAACGAAGCTATTACTATTGTAACTACCTCTAACTCCTCTGCAACAGACGTAATCTTTTCAGTGGAGTATACAGAATGAGTAATACTTGGTTATTATTTCCTGCTACAGAAACAATTAAAGATACTTATACTCAATCGGCTCAATGGGTTTGGCGTTCGTCCAATAACTGGTGGAATAATATCGATGAGGGTACTTGGTCTAGTACAGGTAGTACAACAGGTACTTATTTAAAGTTAGATAGCGGCAGTCGTATTGGTCTTAGTAATATTATTTTCTCTGCCTCCGATCCAAACCAAGCTGGTTTAAGCGCGGACTGGGAAATTCGGTTAACCATTTCCCCGTCATCGGGAGGAGTAAAAACGACTATTCGTGGATCTAATACTGGGGCGGGTGATTCGGTTTGGGAGTGGGTTGATAGCGGCGGAAGTACTATAACTTTAAGCACCGCTGATATTGAAGATGGTGGAAACTTTGGTTGGGACGCGGGTGATACGATTAAGATAGAACTTGTAGACCCTTAGGACCGTCTGCTGCTGTTGCAGATTGTGGAGCGAATGCCATAACGGTTACGCCCTTCAGTGCAGCTAGCCCTCGGGCAGCAGCGTCGGACTTATCATAGAGGCGCTAGGGGTCCTGTGTCCCCTAGCGTCTTTTACTTTATATATATAAAAGAGAGCTGAACTCAACTACGGGGAATTAGTATGGAAATCATTACTGATGAAAGAATTATCGAGTTGTTGATGATGCTTGTTGGATCAGCTTTACTGGGATTAGTCGGGTTTGTGTGGAAAATAAGCCACAAGGTTTCAGAAAATTCTAAAAGAATAGATAGTTTATCAAGTATGCAGCAAAAGGATATTGCTCAGCTTAATCGAGATATAGACATGATTATTTCAAAAGTAGACAAACAAGGAGAGTGGGCTACTAACAGAATGATGTCAATAGCAAAAGAAATGCCCAGATAAAGGATTATATCCATGAGCATGGAATTAATTTCAATGTTAGGAGGAGGCCTTGCAGGTTTCATATTCCGTTTTATGGCAATGTCTGTGGAAAATCAACAGAAAACTACAGAGATGCTTTTACAAAAACAAACAGCAGCAGATGACTCAGCTGATAGGGCTGCTAAGCGTGGCACTCATTTCGGTAGGCGGGTGCTCGTCTTCACCGTCCTCTGGGTACTCGCTGTCGCCCCTTTCGTCGGCGCCCTCATCGGAGTTGATACGTGGGTTGAAAACGAACGAGCCCCTTGGGACCTCCTTGGAATTTTCTCAGGTGGGTGGACTAAACTCCAAGGAATCATCGTGTTACCTGAGCTTCGCGCTGCTCTTCTTGCCGCCGTTGGTTTTTACCTTGGCGGTTCTTCCATTGCGAGAGGTAAATAAGAAAAATGAACGAGAATCAGATGTTTGATTTACTTCTCCTAGCTATTGGTATTGTTGCCGCTATGGTAGGAGCAGTTTTATACCGTGTATGGGCAATACCAGCCATGCAGCAAAAGATAGAAATTATGGACGAGGAACAAGCCAAAGCTCGTCAACACATTCATGATATGCGAAATACTCTACACGAACACGATACAAGGATCACTGTTCTTGAGGAAACAAAACAAGAAACCGTTTCGTAAAAACCAATTGCCTCGCATTCGATTAGCTGAGGCCAAGCTTTTAAAAAGGAAAAGATACAATGCCAATGGTAGGAAAAAAGAAATTTGATTATAGTGCTAAAGGTAAAAAAGCAGCAAAAAGTTACGCAGCTAAATCAGGTAAAAAGATGACTAAAACTAAGCGTAAGGCTGGCATGGGTAAAAAGAAAGGCTACTGATGGCCAAGAAAAAGAAAAAAGCTAAGCGAGACGCTTGTTATAGTAAAGTAAAAAGCCGTTACACTAAATGGCCTAGTGCTTATGCTTCAGGAGCTTTAGTTAAATGCCGAAAGGTAGGGGCTAAAAACTGGGGTAATAAAAGCAAGGGTAAGAAAAAGTAATGGCTAAGAAAAAATCAGCTACTTCAGGTGGTCTAAGAAAATGGTTTGGTCAAAATAAAGGCAAGGGGTGGGTTGATTGTAAAACAGGAAAACCTTGTGGTCGAAAATCTGCCAAAGGAAAAAGTAAAAGACCTTACCCTGCTTGTCGACCTACAAAATCACAATGTACTTCAGCTAAAAATAAGAAAAAGGGACCTGCTAGGATCTCTTGGAAAAAAGGAAAGAAAAAGAAATGAAAAAAACTAAGAAGAAACTAGTTGGCAGGAAGGCTAAATTGGCTGCAATGACTCCCCCTTATAACAAAGTTACTAGAGGGGACGTAATCACAGCTGCTAAAAAAAGTAAGCGGGGTAAAAAGAAATGAAGACTACTTTTAAATGTGCTTGTGGTACAACTACGCGGGCTACGGAAAAAGATGCTTATAAAGCCATTAATAAAAAAGCTGGTTTAAAAAAAGACTACAAACCCACGGGGAAGAAAAATGGCTAAAAAAGGAAAGTCTAGAAGTAAAGGAGCCATGAAAGGTTGCAATATAGGTAATGGCTGTAAATCAAAAAGAGGAGGCCTTACTGCTAAAGGCCGTCGAATGATTAACCGAAAGACTGGCAGCAAGCTTAAAGCTCCTCAACCTGGTGGTGGCTCAAGAAAGAAAAGTTATTGTGCAAGATCTGCGGGACAAATGAAGAAGTTCCCAAAGGCTGCAAAAGATCCCAATAGTCGTCTTCGTAAAGCAAGACGACGGTGGAAATGCTAAAACAAAGGAAAGAATGTTGGATTTTAATATCGAAAGTATTTTAGGAACTGTATTTTATAGTATCGTAATTTTCGGACTAGGTGCATTATCTGGTAAAAAGATTTGGAACTGGGTCCGTAAGTTTTTCCCTTGGAATAAGTAATGGCTAAGAAACCCACAAAAAAGTTTGCTCCTCATACAATGTATTCTAAAGACGGTAAAGGAGTAAAAGCCAATACCTTTAAGAAACACCTTGAGCTTAAAAAGAAAGGGTACGGTCATAAAAAGCCTTCAACTAAAAGGAAAAAGTAATGGACTACAAGACCCTAAACGAAAAGCTGTATTGGTCTCTAATGAATGATTTAGAAGATCCTGAACAACGCAATCCTCAATTGTATAAAGTTGTTTTAGATGTTCTTAAAGAAAATAGAGATCAACTAGAGCTTACCGAAAGAAATATTGATAAGGTAATTGAAGAAAAGATTGATCTTCCATTTAAGTTTGGAACTTAGGCGTTAAAGCCTGAGTCTAAGAGAGACAAAACAAGTTAGCTTAAGAGCAATCCTAAGTTAACTTTTAGGAGAATACTATTATGCCAATACCCGAAATAAATAAAGATCTTCTTCCAAAGAATATCCCAGAAGATATAACTGAAGACTTTAGAAATCATTTGCATCAGTGCATGAAGTACTTAGGATTAGGTGAGCCTACTCCTCTTCAGTATATGATGGCAGAAAGATTGCAAGACGGTAGAGACGAGTTTCAGCTACAGGCTGGTAGAGGAGCGGGAAAATCTGTATTAACATCTATGTTTGCTTCGTGGCTTCTACTTAGAAACCCTAATCATGTCATAATGGTGTTATCGGCTACCGCTATAAAGAGTACTGAGTTTATCAGTATGACTCGTAAAATATTAACTCTTGTCCCATATATGAAGCATTTAGAACCCGGACCTAATACTAGAGATTCCGCTTTTGGTTTTAATGTAGAATGTAGACAGACTACGGGACAAGATCTTTCTGTTTTTTCAAGAGGTATCTCGTCACAGATTACTGGATCACACGCAGATACGGTTATTTTAGATGATGTAGAAATAGAGAAAAACTCAGAGACGGCAGAAGCAAGAGAGAAACTATTAAACAAGGTATGGGAAATTGAACAAATCAGAAACCCCGGTAAAGGACTTATCCGAATTTTGGGAACTCCTCAAAGCTCAGAGTCTATCTATAATAAACTGCGAGATGCATATCCATGCTTTAAGTTCCCAGCGCTCTTCCCAGATCCAGATTTTCCGGGACAGATGCGCGATGTTGATACTGATATTCTTGAACTGGGCCTCGAAGTTGGTGAGTCTACACAACCAGAGCGCTTTCCGGATGACCTTCTCGCAGAGCGTAAGGCAAGAATCGGACCAAAACTATTCAGTCTGCATTATCACTTGGACACCTCTTTGGCTGACCAAGATCGTTACCCGCTTCGGCTTAACGATCTTATCGTGTTGGATATTGACCACGAAGTCCACCCAGATAAAATAGTATGGTGTTCTGAACCCGCTAAAGATTTACCCTCGTTTGGTTTAAACGGGGATGTTCTTTCAAAGCCTATGTGGACAGCTGATTCGTATACGCCTTACAAACACACCGTAATGCATATAGACCCCTCTGGTAGAGGTAACGATGAAACGTCTGTTTGCATAGCCTCTTTTGGAAATGGCTATGTTTGGATACACGAACTTTGGGGTTACGACGGGGGCTATGAAGATGCTTTATTAGAGAAAATAGTAAAGCTTGCTTTAGATTACCCTGGATTAAAACTCATTAGGTACGAAGAAAACTACGGTGATGGTATGTTTGGTTCTTTGTTAATGCCTCATATATCTCGTTTAGCTGGATCTCAAATAGGAATAGAAGGCTATCGAGTAAGTGGTATGAAAGAAGCTCGGATTATAAAAGTACTGGAGCCTGTAATGGCTCAGCATCGTCTGTGCGTTGATCGAAAGGTTATTAGGCAGGAAGAGACTCAAAGACAGTTAACCCGCCTGTACGAGCGTCGTGGTGCTTTAAAACACGATGACCGAGTAGATGTTTTAGCAGCCTCAGTGGAATACTTTGAACACACTCTTGGTATTGATGTTGATGAAATGATTGCAAAGAACGAACACGCACAACAAATGAATCTCATTGAAAGCTGGGAAGACGATAACCGCCGAGCCCCGTTGATACTGGGAGATCGTATGTCCGGCGCATCAAGAATTAGAACACTTAATCCTCAAGAAACAAATAAAACTGTTTTTGGACAAAGGCGAAGAAAATGGCGTTGAACGTAGTAACCGGGATTGGACCCCGCGTTGGCTCGTCTTTTGTCATGCAGCAATGTAAAGAAAACAAGTTAGAAGTTAATGGAACAAAGTTTTTAGGGGGTATTCTTCCAAAAGAAGGTAACCCAAAAGGATATTACGATCTGTTTCCGTGGGATGTATCTACTCTTCAACACGGTATAGCAAAGGTATGGCCTATACAACTACATTCTATTTCAGCCCCCGTCAATAGAATGGTCATACTTAAACGAAGAGATCTCACGGAACAGATCAATTCCTGTTTACGTCAAATAGAACGGGAGCCTTTTGATATCAAAGCGACACCGGAAGAAATTATTACGATGTCAGACTACAAACTAAATAAGTGGTTATCTAAAAACAAAGTAGACCACTGTTCGTATTATACAGAAGACTTAGACTCTAGTATAGACGAAATAATAAAATTTTTAGGAGATTAATATGGGTGCTGTATTAGCTGCAGGGCTTGGAATGGGCGCTATTGGCGCTGCTGGCGGAATACTGGGAGCTATTGGTGGACAACAAGATGCTCAGGCTCAGTATTTAGCCAATAAAATAGAAGTTGAAAGAAACAACTTTGAGAATAGCTTAAAAAACGATAAACAAAACATGGCGTTAGCTAGAAAAAACGCTCAAATTCGTTTTAATAATGCAAAAATAGGAGAAGCGGCTGTTAAGAACTACTCGGATACTCTTCGAGATAATAAAACAATGTTTGCGGCTGCTTCTAAGCAGAGCGCAAAAAATCTTATTTCCAGCTTTGCTACAATGGAAGCACGAGCAACCGGAAAAAATCTTCGGGGTGGTATGCAAGCTAGGTTTAAAGCTTTAGCCACTGAAAAAGGAAAAGAACAAAGATCTGCTTTAGTTTTAGAAAAGTTTAGAATGGATACTAGTGCTGAGAACGTTTATCAAAACGCGTTATCTCAACGAGATCTTATGACTAGAGGAGAAGCTAATATTTATATGCCGGGTTCTACAGGAATAGCTCCTGGTAGTGGAACTCTAAACTTGATTGCTGGCTTATTAGGTGGTGGCGCTAGCGGATTTGCTTCCGGTGTTTCCACAGGGGCTACTCTTAAAGAGCTATAAAGGAAAGTTAAATGCCCAGATCAGATATAGAAGGCGCTCGTTCTACTGAAGGACGCGGTGCTCAAACAGACGCTTACGGGTTTCTGCAAGATAATAGAGCTATGACCTCAGGTCGAATTACTCCTGTAAATCCAAACTTACAACAGGGCGGTATTCAGTTCGGAGATGTCGTATTTGGCCGAAGCGCCAATCAAATTCAAGCAGGCGGCAATCAGTCCACACAATTAGCTAATCTTTTAAATACAACTGTTGACGCAACTAGTAATATTGTCAAAGGCGTTAAAACAATCTATGAGTCTCATGACAGAGAAGAAGATCGGCGTCTTCAAGCAGAGTTAGATAATAGAAAAACAGCTACAAAGGAAGAGCTTCCTGAAGGACAGAAACCTTGGGGAGAAATGTCTGAAGCCGAACAGGCAGGAGAATTAGCAGAGCACTACAGAAAAGTTAAGAAGAGCATGTGGCTAAAAGGTTCTCGATTAGCTGCTAAGCAAAAAGCAACTGCATCTCGCTTAATGATTCCTGGTTTGACAGCTGATGGTTTAATCAGCGATATAGTTAGAGAACGTTTAGAAATTCTTTCAGATACTTCTTTAAGCGAAGATGAAAAAAGCGGGGCTTTGATTGACTTAATGGGACGGTACGAAACTGTTCTAGATGATCCTGATAGTCAGATAGCTGGTAATAAAAAGGCTTTAGATAACGTTCGTACTGCTTTGTATACAGGAATGATAGAAAATGAGAATAGAGTTTCTATTGCTGTAAACGAGTATTTAGAAGAGATTGCACCAGACTTAGACACAAGAATGAATGAGTTTATAGATCAAGCCTTAGCAGGCGGTTTAGAGGATGAGTTTTTAAATAGTCCTGAGAGGTTTATAGAAGCTTTTGTAGAGCATATGGGACCTGCTTTGCAAGAACCCATGATAGGAAATCCGGAGTTTGCTGCTGCTTTTGCAGAAAAACTAGGCCCTAAATATGCTGAGTTATTAGAAAGCCGTCAAGAAACAGGACTTAAAGTCTTAAGAAAACGTTTTGTAGCTAAGGCTCAGTTGGATTTTAGTTCTACAACAGACGCTGCAGCTGGTCTTATAGCATCAGAAGCCAACACAGACAGATTATCTCCACCAGAAATTGCAGAACGTCTTGAAGGTTTAATTACTCCTTATGTAAACACAACGCTTTACTCAAATAGCGTAGACGCTAACTTAAATCAATTAGCCCAACAAATGGCAAAATTAGTCATGCCTATTATTCAGCATGCTGAGGGAGATCCCTTTATTCAGGAAGCGGCTAGAGAAGCTATAGACGAGGTTATTAAACCATTTCTTATTGCTAATCAAGATACTTTTAATTTATCTGAAGAACAGCTTGATAATGTACTAGAAAATATTAATCGTTATTCTGCAAAGGCTCGTAATGAGGCTGGAGTAGACGGAAACAGTGTTCATACTAAGATTACTGACAAAAGTCCTAAAAACGGAGGTACAAGGGTAGAAACTAATCTTCCAAAAATGATGAGTAGTATGAGAACAGGCAACGAGGGTGAGGTAGACTATACCCTCGGCCATGCTAGAGATACTGTAGATGCCGCTTATATAAAGGCTACTCGAAGAATCCTTTTTAATAGTTTTACTCCTCAAAACGGTAAATCTTCTGCAGGATTGGTTGTGCTTAGTAATTTAACAAGATTGACCAAGGACCCAAATAATTCTACAACTCACAGTGTTTTTATAAACGATATATCTAATATTATATCAAATTCAGAAACTGGTTTTGATAACGTAGATCAACTTGTAGATGAAGTTGAGGCTTGGTTTAAAGAAAATAGAATGTCTAGTGTACCTGAAGATGCTCGTTTTTTTAGTGATGATTTAAAAAGCGATTTAAAGACAATTCTTTTAGACGTTAGCTCAAACCCAACAAGAGTAGCCTTAGATAATTTACAGAGTGATTTAAATCCTTTAGGAGAAGATGGAGCAGAACTGTCTCCTGCTGAACAAAGACAGGCTTTTTTAGATGGAAGAACTAGAATAATAGACCAGCTTACCGCTCTTAGTAATGATCCGGATTTGCATCGTAATAACGGTTTAGTCTTTGGCGAAAATGGGGAAATAATTATTACAGAAATGCCTACGTATGAAGAAACTATGAGAAAGGTAATGACAGCTGGTGGAGAAGCTTTTGATGCGTACGTTCGTCTGATTGTACCAGAAATAGATCTTGAGGGTCGTTTACAACCCTTTGAAATTGCTGATGTTATTCATCCATTACTTACAGGAGCTTTGCAAGTAGATCAAGCTATGCGTCTAGTTGGGGTTGATTCTGGTGCTCGTAAAAATCGTTTTGATGCAATGGTTAAACAATCAATTACCGGAGTAGACAGAAACTACGTAGATACTGCAGCTGTATCAGAAGAGTTAAATAGATACTACGCAGCTGTTGAAGATCATATAACTATATTAAGCGATGACAATGCTTCAGAAGAAGATAAAAAAATTGCTCAAGAGGCTATTGAAGCAGCAACCATACTTTCTTCTGATTTTGTGGGTAAAAGGTTAAGCGAAGCTGCATTAGATGTATCTTCTCGTAGAGGTTTTGAGCTTAGTGAGATCGATGAAGCCTGGAATAGTCCTGTTTTTGAAGAAACTGGTGAAAAAGGTAAAACAGCTTTTGCTAAAGTGATTGCAGAAAAAGGTCCTTTAGGCCTTGCTACTCTTCGTACAGGCGATGGAAATGCTCTGCTTGCAGCTTACTATGAAGATTTAAATGGAAAAATTCCTACTCCAGCTACTTTTGGTTACTTTTTAAGCGAGCATAATCTTACGCTTTCTATTGATGAAACCGGAGAAACATTGACTATAGTAGACAATCCCGAAATCAAAGCTCCAAGACAAATAAATCTTTTTAATTTTGGAACCAGTGTAGATGAAAATAGGGATGGCGTAGTTATGACCTTGTCTGAATCTTTTACAGACCGACGACTTTTAAACCAAATGGCAGATAATATTGAAATAGCTAGATCAACAAATGCTCTATCAGGGCGTGATGCAAATGCTGCGCGAGATTTGGTGAGTGGTTTAGCTAAAATGAATGATCCAAGTACCCGTGGTGTGCCTGTAGCTCGACTTCGCAGAGTGGCAACAGAAGGAAACACTGAGTCAGAGCAGTTTAAAGTTAGGTCGCAAGAAGTTATTGATCGAGTTTTTGATGGTAATAAAGACGCCTTTGTTTTATTTAGAAAGCTTTTAAGAATTAATAGTTCTGACTCATTAGGCAATGCTAATCTTGGGTTTAACTTACAAGAGCTTTACAATTTAGATCTAAGACTTCAACTTATTAACAGCTCTAGAGAAATAAATCCACCAGAGTTTGAATCAAATCAAAAAAATCTTTATGATATAGATGACTATACTCCGTTGTGGGGCGTTGGAGCGGGCTCACTAGAAAACCCCAAAATTAGATTTGATCAAGACGCTACAGGCGGTGCTAGGCATACTTTTGTAGGACAAGAAGGCATGGGAACCGGACCCGAAGTAAAAGAAAGAACATGGTCTCCTCTTATTTTTCCTCCTAACATGCGTTCTTCTAATCTAGTAAATAGGATGGGAGATGCCTATGGTATTGCAGGAACCCGTATCCCCTATTCAGAAAGAAGGGATGACCCAGCTACTAGAAGCACATCTGCTAAAATAGAAAGTCAAAGAGTTCTTCTAGATTCAGTGGTGCGTAACTTACCATATACATATGCTATAAAAGGTATGGGAGGGCTCCTTGATT
>MDTC01118529.1_pt1 | contig 50425 bp, 56 predicted proteins | sample 811181 | NCBI WGS metagenome assembly MDTC01 (sample SAMN05326644, study PRJNA326480) | marine metagenome | isolation source: seawater | place: Pacific Ocean: North | collected 2011 | reverse complement strand
TAGATCTAAACAAAATTGGGGCAATCAAGCTTTTTTTCCAAAACATGACCCTGATGAAAAATTAGAAAATATTTTATCTTCATTTATTTCACAATTTTATGAAAATAAAAGTATCCCAAAATTAATTATTACTAACTATCAAATTTATGAAAAAAAATTATTAGAAAAAACATTTACCGGAAAAGAGTCAAAAAATATATCTATTAAAGAGGCAAAAACTAGGGAAGAAAAAAGTTTGTCTAATTTAGCAGAAAAAAATGCTAAACAAGCTTTAATTCAAAAAATTTATGATACAAAAAGCAATACTAACTTAATTGAACAACTTGCTACTAAGTTTGACCTTAATCAAAATACTGATTTGATCGAAGTGTATGACAATAGTCATATTCAAGGTTCAGATTGCGTAGGTGCCTTGATCACTTTTGGTAACGAAGGTTTTGAAAAAAAAAGGTACAGAAAATTTAATATTAAAGATGAAAAAGTAAAAGGAGATGACTACGGGATGTTAAAAGAAGTTTTATTCAGAAGATTTTCAAAAGCAGTTAAAGAAAAGGCTGGAGCGTTATCTCTACCTGATCTTGTGATGATAGATGGTGGAAAAGGACAATATTCTGTTAGTAGAGAAATGTTAAATGAATTAGGTTTACATGAATTGCCAATTATTGCTATTGCTAAAGGAAAGAATAGAAATGCAGGTGAAGAGACAATGTATTATAAACATAAAACATATAAACTTAAAAAAAATGACCCTCTTTTATTTTTTATTCAAAGGTTAAGAGATGAGGCTCATAGGTTTGCTATTAGCTCGCACAGATTAAAAAGAAAAAAAGGTTTAACTAGATCGCTTTTAGATCAAATTGATGGAATAGGAAAACGGAGAAAAAGAGCATTATTAAATCATTTTGGATCAGCTAGATCTGTAGAGTCTGCTAGTTTTGATGAATTAAAATCTGTAGAAGGAATTGAAGACAATATAGCAAAGAAAATATATAATTATTTCCACGAATGAACATTAAAATACCTAATATTTTAACTATTGGAAGAATAATAATAGTTCCAATTTTTGTTTTGACTTTTTTTATTCCTGGTTTTTTTGGAGACTTAATACCTTTTTTTCTTTTTGTACTGGCTAGCTTCACTGATTACTTGGATGGACTTCTTGCTAGATTATTTAAAGAGGAGTCAAAGCTAGGTGAATTATTAGATCCAATAGCAGATAAAATTTTAGTTGCAGCTGCCTTAATATTATTAGTAATGAATGGAACAATTAAAAATTATGAAGTGATTGCTGCGATTATAATTTTAACAAGAGAAATTTTGATATCTGGTCTTAGAGAGTTTCTAGCCAAAATAAGAATTGATATGCCTGTAACGAGCTTATCAAAATTAAAAACTTTTCTTCAGATGTTATCTATAGCAATATTATTGACTGGAGAAAGTGGTAATAAGATAGTGAATTTTCAAGATTATAACGCCCAAACAATTGGAATAATACTCTTGTGGTTGTCTGCATTCTTAACTTTATATACGGGTTATGACTATTTAATAAAAGGTATTGATCATGCAATTAACGAGGATAATAAAAAATAAATAGAATATGACTTTATCTGAAATAAATATAAGAGAAAAAAAATTTCATGACAAGCTTCAAACTGGAGAAGGATATCGAAAAGAAAACATATTTTATAAAGCTTTATTCAATTTGTTTAAAGATTTCAATAATTATTTAAATCAAAATGTAAAAGATAAAATAGTTTTAGATTATGGTTGTGGAGTTGGTAGTCTGACAGAAAAAATTGCTAAAGGTCAGCCCGAAAAGATCATAGGAATAGATATTTCTAATGTGACAATTGAAAAAGCAATACTAAAAGCCAAAGAAGCAAATTTAGACATTGAATACAAAGTAGATAATTGTGAAAATTCAAGTTTGAATTCAAATTCCTTCGATATTATTTTTGGATCTGGAATATTGCATCATCTCAATTTAAGTCTGTCAGTAAAAGAAATAAGTAGACTGTTAAAAAAAAATGGTGAAATGATTTTTATAGAACCATTAGGAACTAACCCTATAATTAATCTTTATAGAAAATTGACACCAAATTCAAGATCCAAAGACGAACACCCATTTTTAAAAGAAGATTTTATTTTCTTAAAAAATACATACAAGGATGTTAAAGTTAAATATTATGGTTTTTTTACTTTAATATTTTTTCCTTTTTATAAAGATCCAGAAAATTCTAAAATTTACAAAATTTTATCTTGTGTAGATAGCTATCTTTTCAAATTAAGTTTTTTTAAATCTTTAGCATGGTCAGCTTTAATAATTTGTAAAAAATAATTAAGCCGCGTTTTTTTTTCTAACTAAAATCTGATATCGTTCATTCAAATTTTTAATTATTTCACAAACTTTAAATTTATATTCGCCTATTTGTGAAACAGGAGTAACTTCTGCTGCTGTACCGGTTAAAAAACATCCTGAAAAATCATTTATTTCCTCAGGTTTTATTTTTCTTTCGATTACTTTTATCCCTTCGATTTTTGCAATTTTAATAACTTCTCTTCTAGTTATTCCGTCTAAAAAAGAGTCTGGAGTGGGAGTATGCAGTTCCCCCTTTTTGATAAAAAAGATATTTGCTCCTGTTGCCTCTGCTATGTTTCCTTGATGATCTAGCATAAGAGAATCTGTAAAACCGTTTTTCTCTGCCTCATGTTTTGATAAAGTACAAATCATATAAAGGCCTGCAGCTTTAGTATCCCAAGGTATTGAGTTAGGAGATGGTCTTCTCCAAGAAGATATATTTAATTTTATTCCATTAAGTTTAAGTTTAGGATCAAAATATGATCCCCATTCCCAAGTTGCAATAGCAACATTTATTTTATTTTTCTGAGCAGAAATTGCCATCATTTCACTTCCACGCCATATGACAGGTCTTACATATCCATTTTGTACTTTTTGAATATTAACTATTTTTTTGCAAGCATCATTAATCTCATTTTCAGAGTAAGGAACGTTAATTCCCATCCTTTTTGCAGAATAAAACAATCTGCTCGTATGTTCTTCAAGCTTAAAAATTTCTCCGTCATAAACTCTTTCCCCTTCAAAAACACAGCTTGCATAATGAAGCCCGTGATTCAAAACATGTATTTTTGCATCAGCCCAATCTACTTCTGCTCCATTGAACCAGAGTTTACCTGATCTTTTATCATAAGGTATTGTTTCCATAAAAAAATTAAGAATAAACGATTTTTTAGTTACAAAAAAGTATATTTCTTATTACAATAAGTCAATATAACTTACCAATTATGAAAGAGTTACTATACCTTAAAGACGAACAAATAAAGGATTTTATTCAGTTGCTTTTTTATGCTTATAGAGAAGCTTATTCAGATCCTAAAGAGATACTTAAAAAAAATAATTTTGGCCCAGCTCACCTAAGATTAATTAATTTGGTAGAAAGTAACCCAGGTATTCATTTTGGTGAACTTATGTTTAAATTAAAAATAACAAAACAAAGTTTAAATAGAGTTCTAAGAGATCTATTAAAATCAAAAATGATAAGACAAGTAACTAATACAGGTGATACAAGAAAGAAAAACTTGTATTTGAATAAAGAGGGAAAAATTTTTTTTGAAAAGGTCTATTTAATCCAAAAAAAAAGAATTATTAATGCACTAAAGAGCTCTGAGCCTGAGTCAGTTATTAAATTTAAAGAAGTACTTAAAAAAATTATAGATGGAAAATAAAAAACATATACTTGTAGTAGACGACGATAATAGAATAAGAGAGCTTATAAAAGAATTTTTAAGAGAAAATAATTTTATTATTTCAACGGCTTCAAATGCAGAGATAGCTAAAAGTAAAATAAGCAACTTTAAATTTGACCTAATCGTATTAGATGTAATGATGCCAGGTCAAAGTGGTTTTGATTTAACTCAAGAAATTAAAAAAAAAGAACAAACAGCTATTATTTTGCTTACTGCTAAAGGTGAAGTCGAAAATAGAATAAAAGGATTAGAATTGGGCGCAGATGATTATCTTGGAAAACCATTTGAACCAAAGGAATTACTTCTTAGAATAAATAATATTCTTTCAAAAAAGAAAACGATAGATTTAAATAAAATAAACGTTATTGGTGAAGCAAAAATAAATTTAAAAAGAATGACCATTGAGATTAATGATAAAATTAATAAAATTAATATTGCAGAGAAGAAAGTATTGATTGAAATGATATCAAACCCTGGAGTAACATATTCGAGGGAAAAAATAGGTTTTATATCAAATATTTCTCAAGAACGATCTATCGATGTTATGATAACAAGATTAAGACAAAAAATAGAATTGGATCCAAAAAATCCAAAATATTTACAAACTGTAAGAGGTGCTGGATATGTTCTCTGGATTTAATAAATTTTTAAAAATAATTTTACCTAAAAGTTTATTTTATAGGTCTCTTATAATAGTAGCCGCGCCAATAATTATATTACAAATAATTATTACAATAGTTTTTTTAGATAGTATCTGGATAAAGGCAAATAAAGGAATGACTAGATCTTTAGTTGCAGAATTAAAAACATTGCATGATGTATATGTTAATGACAAAAAAAATATAAACTATTTAACTGATAGTTATAAAAATAATTTTGACTTTGAGATTGATATACAAGAAGGACTTTTACCATCAAAAAGTGGAGAAAGAAAATTTAGCCCAATGGATAGATCTTTAAGAAGAGAATTAAAATCTGTTTTTGGAAACAACAACTATTGGTTTAATAGTTTAAAATATAAAAATGCAGTAGAAATAAAAATTAGAACGGGTATTGAAATTATGCAGTTTTTAGTACCAAAAGATAAAATTTCAACTTCATCTGTAAGAATATTTATTTTATGGCTCGTACTTCCTTCTATTATTTTAGTATTCATTGCAATTATTTTTTTAAAAAACCAAACAAGGCCGATAGTAAATTTAGCTAAAGCTGCTGAAAGATTTGGTAAAGGTGATTATGTAAATGAATTTAGACCCTCAGGTGCACTCGAAATAAGAAAAGCTTCTTACGAGTTTGATAAAATGGCAAAGAGAATTAATAGACATCTAAATCAAAGATCTGAAATGCTCTCAGGAATAAGCCATGATTTAAGAACTCCTTTGACAAGATTAAAATTACAACTAGCATTAATTAATCAAAAAGATGTATCAGTTAAATTATCTAAAGATATAGATGAAATGGAAAAAATGTTAAATGATTATCTACAATTTGCTAAGACGCAAGTTCATGAAGACACAGTCGCTATAAAAATAGATGACCTAATTAATGAGATAGTGAATGAGATAAATAATCAGAATTTAAAGTACGAGAAAAATGTCGAAGATATAGTTTTTGTAGGAAGAAAGAATGCCTTAAAAAGATGTTTTACAAATATAATTCAGAATGGCTTAACATATGGTAAAAAAGTGGAAATTAATTCTATAAAGTCTTCAAATCGTCTAACTATATCCTTTGAAGATGATGGTCCGGGAATTCCTAAAGATCAATATAAAAATGTATTTAAGCCTTTCTTTAGGTTAGATAAAAGTAGAAGTTTAAATAAATCTGGCATTGGTCTAGGGCTGGCTATTTCCGAAGATATAATTAATTCCCACGGAGGTAGCATTCATTTATCTGAAAGTGTAAAAAAAGGCCTACAAGTAAAAATTTTATTGCCTTTTTGATTTTTTTTTTAAAATTTTTTTTATTTCTTTTTCTTGTTTTTGAACAATTTTTTTTAAAACTTCAAATTCTTGCCTTTGAACTAAGTTTAATTTATTAGCAAAATCTTCCTTTTTAAATTTAAGGTTATTTAATATTTCACTTCTTATATCTTTAGTTGAAAGAATTCCACTTTCCACCAAACCGGATAGTAATTTTAATAATTTTTCAGATTTGCTCATAATTAATCTTATTTGATAAGAAAAAGTATTTCAAATATGTTATAAAATATTTTATGTATATTCATAATTTAGACCCTATTTTAGTTGATATAGGTTTTATTTCAATAAGGTGGTATTCACTTTCTTATATAATTGGAATTTTACTCGGTTGGTGGTTGAGTTTAAAAATACTTAATTTTATAAAATTTTCAAGTACTAATCTGAATATTTATCAAAAGGAATTTGAAAACTTAGTTTCTTTTATAATATTAGGTATAATAATTGGAGGAAGAGTTGGATATATCTTTTTTTATAATTTTTTATATTATTTCAATAACCCTATAGAAATTTTTAAAATTTGGGAGGGTGGTATGTCTTTTCACGGAGCTCTGATAGGTATAATTATAGCAACTTGTTATTTTGCAAAAATAAAAAAATTAAAACCATTAATTTTTTTAGATTTAATTGCATGTGTTTCTCCTATCGGATTATTTTTTGGAAGAATAGCAAATTTTATCAATGGTGAACTTTACGGAAAACCATCTGAGGTATTTTGGGCAGTTATTTTTCCTGCTGTAGATAATATTCCGCGACACCCATCACAATTATATGAGGCTTTTTCAGAGGGGGTTTTGTTATTTATTATTTTAATTATAGTTATTACAAGAAAAAATTATAAATCAGGCTTTTGTTCGTTTTTATTTTTAATTTTATATAGTCTTTTTAGATTTATTTCAGAACAATTTAGAGAACCGGATGTTCACTTAGGTTATTTTTTTAATTTTTTAAGTATGGGATCTATTTTAAGTATAGCAATGTTCATATCTGGATTTTTACTAATTTTAATAAATAAAAAAAATGAAATCTAACAGTAAATATTTTAAAAAATTAAAATTTATACCTATTGATGATTTTTTTGAAGATGTTCTTTACAATAAAAAGTATGGGTATTATATCAAAAATAATCCTTTCGAGAAAAGTGGAGATTTTATTACTTCTCCCTCAATCTCAGTATTATTTAGTGAAATAATTGCAATTTGGATAATATTATTGTGGAATAATTTAAATAAACCAAAAAAAATTAACATTGTAGAGCTTGGTCCTGGTAATGGAAAGTTGAGCAAAGTTTTAATAGATACTTTTGAAAAATTTCCTGAATTTTATAAAACTTTATCACTTTTTTTATATGAAAAAAGTAAAACTTTAAAAAAAAATCAAAAAAAATTAATCAATGAAAAAAAAGTTAAATGGATATCTGATTTTAAAAAAATTAAAAATGGACCTGTTATTTTTTTTGGAAATGAGTTTTTTGACTCTATACCTATAAAACAGTTTAAATCTAAAAAAAATAATTTGTACGAAAAATTTGTATTCTTAGACAGTAAATTTAACATAAAAGAAGTTTTTAAAACTGCGGACAAAAATGATAAAAAAATTTTAAAGAAATTCAAATTTTTTAAAAATAAAAAATTTATTGAGTTTCCTAAAAAAGGTTTATTTTTATTAGATAAAATTATAAAAAAAATAAATCTTTTAAATGGAGGTTTATTATTAATTGATTATGGTTTTTTGAAACAAAGTAATACAGACACAATTCAATCATTGAAAAATCACAGAAAAAATAATATTTTTAAAAATCTTGGAAAATCAGACGTAACTTCTCTTGTAAATTTTAAACTTCTTGAAAATTATTTTAAAAAAAATAAATTAAATGTAGAAAATATAGTTTCTCAAGGTTTTTTTTTAAAGCGAATGGGAATACTAGAAAGGGCAGAAATATTAAGTAAGAGAATGAGTTTTAAAGAAAAGTCTGACATTTATTTTAGAATAAAAAGATTAGTAGACCCCAAATTTATGGGAGAATTATTTAAAGTAATTTTTGCGCATAAAATTAAAAAGAAGAAAATAACAGGCTTTTTTTAATGTATTATTCAAAAGTTTTTAAAAGATTTAAAAATATAAATCATTGCTTTTTTTCTAGAAGAAATGGTTTTTCTAAAGGTATTTATAAAAGTTTAAATTGTGGCAAGGGATCTAAAGATAAGAAAAAATTAGTGAATAAAAATTTAATATATGTTTCAAAAAAAATGAAGATTAATTATAATAACCTAATTTTGATGAATCAAACTCATAGCAATAAAGTTTTAATAATAAATAAAAAAAATAAAAATAAAAAAAAATTTAACTCAGATGCAATTATCACAAATTTAAAAAAAATTAGTTTAGCAGTTTTAACAGCAGATTGTGTTCCAATTATTCTTTATGATTCAAATAAAAATACAATTGCTTGTATTCATGCAGGATGGAAGGGAGCAATCTCAGGAATTGTAGAGAATACTTTGAAAAAAATGAAGAAAATTAACTATAACCATAAAATATTTGCTTGCATAGGTCCGTGTATAGGTAAAAAAAGTTATGAAGTTGAAAAAAATTTTGTTAACATTTTTTTAAAAAAAAACAAAAGTAACTTATCTTTTTTTAAAAAGAAAAATAAGAAAAAATTTTTTTTTGATATAAGAAGTTATGTTGCCAAAAAACTAAATGAAAACAAGATATTTAAAATAGACAATATCAATTATGATACCTGTAAAAATTTTTCTAATTTTTTCAGCTACAGAAGATCACAAAAATTAGGTGAAAAAGATTACGGAAGGTGTATTTCTGTTATATCTTTAATATAAATTTATTTGGTTTGAAAACATGTTAAAATAATTGTATAAATAATTATATTTCATGAAAATATTATCTGGAACTAGCAACATTAAGCTCAGCAAAGATATTTCTAAGCAATTAAAATTAAAATTGGTTAATACAAACATAAGGAGATTTGCTGATGGAGAAATCTATATAGAAATAAATGAGAACATCAGAGGTAACAGTGTATTTGTTATTCAATCTACATCTAACCCAGCTAACGATAACTTAATGGAATTATTGTTAGTAATTGATGCTCTGAGAAGATCTTCTGCAAAAAATGTTACAGCAGTAATTCCATACTTTGGTTATGCAAGACAAGATAGAAAAGTTGCTCCAAGAACTTCTATTTCGGCGAAAGTAGTTGCAAATTTATTGACGAATGCGGGTGCAAGTAGAGTTGTTACTGTAGATTTACACGCTGGGCAAATACAAGGTTTTTTTGATATGCCGGTTGATAATTTATTTACTACTCCACTATTTGCAAAATATATTAAAAAAAAATTTACAAAAAAAAAATTAATTTGTGTCTCACCAGATGTAGGAGGTGTTCAGAGAACTAGGGGATTAGCTACTAGACTAAAAGCTGAATTAGCAATTATAGATAAAAGAAGACCTGCGCCAGGTAAATCTTTGGTGATGAATATAATAGGAAATGTTAAAGGGAAAACCTGTATAATTGTAGATGACATAATAGATAGCGGTGGAACAATAGTTAATGCTGTTGATGCCTTAAAAAAAGCCGGGGCAGAAGAGGTATATGTATTTATTACTCATGCTGTTTTGAGTGGAGATGCTTTGTTAAAAATCAAGAAATCTAAAATTAAAAAACTTATAATTACTGATAGTATTGATAATTCTAAAAAAATAAAAAATAACAATAAAATTGAGGTATTATCAATTTCTTCACTAATGGCTGAGGCAATAAAAAGAATATCAAATTCAAATTCTGTGTCAGATTTGTTCAATTAACACTTGTTTTATTTCTAAAGTAGAGTTATATAGCTCAGAAAAATAATTACATGAATAATTTAAAAGCTATAAAACGAGAAAACAAAACTTCTGGAGAAACAAATAAATTAAGAGCCAAAGGTCTTATACCGGCAATAGTTTATGGTGGAAAAGATCCAAATACAAAAATTTCTATTGAAAAAAAACTTTTAAATAATATTTTAAATTCTGACTCTTTCTTGTCTACAGTAATAGAATTAGATATAGATGGAAAAAAACAAAAAACATTACCTAGAGAAGTTGCTTATCATGTAGTTTCGGACGAGCCAATTCATATTGACTTTATGAGAATTGTTCCAGGTTCAAAATTAATAATAGATATTCCAGTCAAATTTAAAAACCACGAAGACTCACCGGGGCTGAAAAGAGGTGGCGTTTTAAATATTGTCAGACGAAAAGTCGAGTTAAAATGTCCTGCTGATAAAATTCCAGATGACATAATTATTGATTTAACAGGTATGGACATTGGAACAAGTATTAAAATTTCCTCAGTTAATTTACCAGAAAAAGTTTCACCAACAATTGCAGATAGAGATTTCGTTATTGCTACAGTTGCGGCTCCAACAGTAATAAAAGAGCCAGAAAAACCTGCTGAAGAAACTGCTGAAGGTGCTGAAGGAGAAGAAGGTGCAACCGAAAAAGTTGAAACAGCTCAGTCAAAAGATGCAGAAGTAAGCAAAAAAGATGAAAAAGGAAAAGAACAAGCTGGAGATAAAAAACCAGCTGGAGATAAAAAGCCAGGTGCAGAAAAAAAACCAGCTGAAAAAAAATAATTTAATATGCTTTTACTAGTCGGATTAGGCAATCCAGGACCTAATAGTTTAAATAATAGACACAATATCGGTTTTAAAATTATTGACGCTATTAATCAACATTTTAAACTATCTAAACAAAAACCTAAATTTAAAGGGCTATTAACCACTGGAAGTATAGAAACACAAAAAGTTTATGCTATTAAACCACTCACATTTATGAACAACTCTGGAACTGCAATAAAAGAGCTTATCGATTATTTTAAAATTGATGCAAAAGATGTAATTGTATTTCATGACGATATGGATATCGATTTTGGTAAAATAAAAGCAAAATTTGGTGGCAGTAGCGCTGGGCACAACGGAATAGAATCTATTGATAAGTTTATAGGTAAAGACTATTCAAGAGTTAGAATAGGTATTGGTCATCCTAAAGAAACTAAAAAAGTTAATAATCATGTTTTAGAGGATTTTAAAGAGGATGAGGAAGAAAAAATAAAAGAAATAACGGATAATATTGTGAAATCAATACCAACTTTAATTGAAAAAAAAATAGATTTATTTTCAAGCAAAGTGAATCAAAACTTGAATGGGATTTAAATGTGGAATAGTTGGTTTACCAAATGTAGGTAAATCCACCTTATTCAACGCGCTAACAGCCTCAAAAAATGCTGAAGCAGCTAACTTTCCTTTTTGTACAATTGATCCAAACATTGGAATAGTGGATGTTTTAGATAAAAGATTAGATATATTGTCTGAACTTTCTAATTCAAAAAAAAAAATCTACACAAATATTACTTTTGTTGATATTGCAGGTTTAGTAAAAGGTGCTTCAAAAGGAGAGGGTTTAGGAAATAAATTCCTTTCTCATATACGAGAAGTTGATGCAATAGTACATTTAGTCAGATGTTTTGACTCAGAAAAAATAACTCATGTAAATAAAAGTATAGATCCAGTTAATGATTTAGAAACAATAAAAACTGAAATCATTCTCTCTGATATGGATATCATTCAAAAAAAATTAGAAAAAAATAAAAAAAAATTTCTTACTCAAAAAGAAATTAAATTATTAGAAAGTAGTTTAAATTGTTTAAATGAAAATAAAAAAATATTAGCAGAAACCGTTGAGGAAACAAAATTTTTAAACTCCCTAGGAATATTGAGTATCAAACCAAAAATAATTGTTTGTAATGTGGATGAGAATAACGTTAATAACGGAAATAAATATACGGAAGCTATAAAATCAAAATATAATAATGAAAAAATTGTTATAATTTGTGCTGACATCGAAGATCAAATCATGGGTTTAGATCAAGAAGAAAGAGAAAATTTTATGAAAGAAATAGGGTTAAATAAAACTGGTTTAACTCAACTTATAAAAGAAGGTTATGAGTTGCTTAACCTCGATACATTTTTTACATCTGGGCCAGAAGAAAGTAGAGCCTGGACTGTGAAAAAAAATACTTTAGCTCCTAAGGCTGCGGGCATCATACATTCTGATTTTGAGAAAAATTTTATTCGCGCAGAAACTGTTTCTTGTGAAGATTTTATTAAATTTGGAAATATGGATAAATGCAAAGAAAATGGGAAGCTTAGAATAGAAGGTAAAGAATATATTGTAAAAGATGGAGATGTTTTATATTTTAGGGTCAACCCTTGACCAAACACGTTTCATACTTAAATAAACTAAAATTGATAATAAAATTAAATAAATCAAAACTTTAATACCAGTTTTATGCCTAGTCTCTAATTCTGGTTCTGCTGCCCATGTTAAAAAAGTTGTAACATCTTTAGCCATATTTTCAACCGACGGGTTAGTGCCATCAGAATATTCAACAATACCTTCCATCAAAGGTGATGACATTTTAATTTTTTTTCCAATCATATATTTATTATAATAAACTCCATCATCTAAAATCATATTAGCTGGAGGATCTTCATAACCTAAAAGTACCGAATAGATGTAATTTGAACCCCCTGGCCTAGCTTTAACCAGCACTGACATATCTGGCGGATAAGCTCCTCCATTTGCAGCTATCGACGCGTTAATGTTTGGATAAGGACTTTTGAATTTATCAGATGGTCTTCCAGGTCTAGTAAACATTTCTCCTTGGCTATCAGGACCATCCTCTATTTCAACGCTGCGGGCTATTGCTTTTACTTCTTCTAGAGAAAATTCCGGACCACCAGGCTCTCCTAGATTTCTATAGCTAAGGTATTGCATTGAATGACAAGATGAACAAACCTCTTTGTACACTTGAAACCCTCTTTGCAATGAAGCTCTATCAAATTTTCCTGTTAAACCTTTAAAGCTCCAATTTACTTTTAATAAACTGTTTTGTTCCGCACTATAAGATGCGTTAAATGAAAAAAATGCTATAAATACTATTAATAAGAGCGTTTTAAAATTAAAGTTTTTCATTATCTTTCTTAGCTAAAGACGGTTTAGCGCCACCAGACAAGACTGGATCAGAAATACTCATTGGAATAGGGTCAGTTTTTTCTAATAACCCCACTACAGGTAAAACAACTAAAAAATGTAAGAAATAATAAATAGTACCTACTCTAGCTAAAACTAAATAAATTCCCTCAGCCGGCATTGCTCCCATGTAACCAAGCATTAAAACATCAATTACAAATATCCAATAAAATTGTCTATATATTGGTCTGAATACTGCTGACCTTACTTTTGAAGTATCTAACCAAGGAAGAACAAAAAGAATAAAAATTGCTCCAAACATTAAAATTACTCCACCTAATTTATCTGGAACAGATCTTAAAATTGCATAAAAAGGAAGAAGGTACCACTCAGGAACTATGTGAGCTGGGGTTACTAAAGGGTTTGCTTGAATATAATTATCTGAGTGACCCAAAACATTTGGAGCAAAAAAGACAAAACCTGCAAAAATAATCATAAAGAGAAGTAAAGCAAAACCATCTTTGATTGTAATGTAGGGGTGAAATGGAACAGTATCTTTTGATGGCTTTTTAATATCTATTCCTACAGGATTATTATTTCCTGGAACATGTAAAGCCCAAATATGTAGTACCACCAAACCTAAAATTAGAAATGGAATCAAATAATGTAAACTAAAAAATCTGTTTAATGTTGGGTTATCGACTGAGTATGCTCCCCATAACCATGTAGTTATACTGTCACCTACCAAAGGAATTGCACTAAATAAATTTGTAATAACTGTTGCTCCCCAAAAACTCATTTGACCCCAAGGTAAAACGTATCCCATAAACGCTGCTGCCATCATCAATAAATAAATCATTAATCCAATTATCCAAATAACTTCTCTTGGAGACTTGTAAGAACCATAAAATAAAGCTCTAAAGATATGTATATAAACTGCGAGAAAAAACATAGAAGCTCCATTGCTGTGTATGTATCTTATTAACCATCCGTAATTAACATTTCTCATAATATGCTCAACGCTAGCGAAGGCTAAATCTGCATGTGCAACGTAATGCATTGCCAAAACTATTCCTGTAATTATTTGTGTTAATAAACAAAAAGTTAAAATACCTCCAAACGTCCACCAATAATTTAAATTTTTTGGTGTAGGATAATCTGTTAAATGAGAAACCAATGATAATAAAGGAAGTCTATCATTAAACCATTTTCCTATTTTAGACTTTGGAATATATTCCTGATCGCTCATAATTTTTAACCTATTTTAATTATATTGTTATCTACGAACTCATAGTTTGGTATTTCCATATTTTTTGGAGCTGGACCTTTTCTAATTCTGCCAGAGACATCGTAATGTGAACCATGACAAGGACAAAACCAACCATTAAAATCTCCCTTATCTTTTAATGGAACACACCCTAGATGGGTACATACACCAAGCATCACTAGCCATTCATCTTTACCACTTTTTACTCTCTCTTCATCTTTTTGGGGATCTGGTAAATCTGTCAAAGAAACAGACCTTGCTTCAATAATTTCTTCTTCAGTTCTTCGTTTTAAAAAAACTGGTTTTCCTCTCCATAAGACTGTAATTGATTTTCCAGGTTCAACTTGACTAACGTCAACCTCGGTGGTTGCAAGTGCTTGTTGAGCTTTATCTGGATTCATTTGATCAATTAGTGGCCAGATAACTGCACCTAATCCTACGGCTCCAATGGTGTAACTTGCCGTAAACAAAAAATCTCTTCTATTGTTTTTTTTATCTGTTTCAGTCATATTTTAAGTTTATAAATACTATATATACTTAATTAAAACTAAATAACGTTATTTTCTAGGGTCAGAATGACACACAGTTCCTTTAATTTTTTTAATAATTAACATATATTATTTTAGTTTAAATTTTATACTAAAAAAATTACTTTAACAAAATGAATGTTCATAACTGCTAAATATTAACTAAATACTAATAAATGATAGAAAATGCAATAATTATCGGGACAGGAAAGATTGGTATTGACTTGTATATAAAGTGTTTAAAAAGCAAAAAATTTAAAAATATCTATATTTTTAACAGAAGAAAAAATTCAGAAGGAGCTAAATTTTGTATCAAGAAAAAATACAATTACTCTCATCAAGGAATTAAGGGAGTTGAAAAAAAACTTGTTAATTCAAAATTTATATTTGATGCAACTTCAGCAAGTTCGAATATAAAAACTTTAAAAAAATTGAAGAAAAAAATTAAATCAAAATATTTTATTAATTTAACTCCATCAAAAAATGGAGAATACATAGTCCCTTTTATAAATAAAAATAAAGAACCAAAAATTATAAATTTAATTACTTGTGGTGGTCAAACTTCAATTCCAATTATAAGTGAGGTAAAAAGATTATTTAAAAAAAGACTTAAGTATGTTGAGTTAGTATCAAGTATAGCAGCTAAAAGCGCTGGTATAGCTACAAGACAAAATATCGATGAGTACATTACTACTACTGAAGCGGCTATTAAAAAATTAACTAAAGTAAAAAATGTAAAAGTGGTAATAAATATTAATCCTTCTGAACCGCCTGTAAATATGATGAATTCTTTATTTTTTGAATTAAGTAACTCAATTAATAAAAATGATTTTAATAAAATTAAAAAAAAAGTTAACGAAATAAATAAAAAAATAAAATCATATATACCAAATTATAATGCACGAGTATTTCAATCATTAGAAAAAAATATTTTAAGAATAACAATTAGAGTAGTCGGTCAGGGTGATTATTTACCTACCTATGCAGGTAATTTAGATATAATTACTTCATCTGCTGTATATCTAGCGAATAAAATAAATGAAAAAAAATAGTATAATAATCAGCGATGTTTCTCTTCGCGATGGCAATCATGCTGTAGAGCACTCAATTTCTCCAGATATTATAAAAAAATATTGTAAAATGATTGATAAAACAAATGTTAAAATTGTTGAGGTTGGTCATGGAAATGGGTTGGGGGCATCTACATTATCCATTGGAAGATCTGATACCCAAGATCGTCTGGCGTTAAAAACGGCAAGAAAAAATTTAAAAAAAGCAAAACTTTCAATTCATTCTATTCCAGGTTTTTCTCGAATAGATGACATAAATATGGCTATTGACTGTGGAGTAGATATTTTTAGAATTGGAACTAATGCAACCGAAATTGACACAACTTTTACCCAAATTAAATACTGTAAAAAAAAAGGTGTAGAAGTTTGGGGAGTGTTGATGATGGCACATTTAGTTTATAATAAAAAAAGAGATTATTTAAAAAAAATAAAATATTTAACTGACCTGGGGGTTAAAACTATAATAATAATGGATTCAGCCGGTATTTTCTTACCAGGTGATATAAAAGAAATGTTTACGAATATTAAACGAAGGTTTAAAGTTAATTTAGGTTTTCATGGGCATAACAATTTTGGTACAGCGATTTGGAATAGTGTTGCTGCTGTAAAAAGTGGAGGCATCATAATTGATGCTTCTGTTAAAGGATTTGGTGCCGGAGCTGGTAATACTCCTATGGATATATTAATTACAGTTTTGCATAAAATAAATTTTAAGACGAATGTAAAACTAGACAAAATTTATCAAATATCAAAAATTTTTCCACATTTTTTTAAAAATAAAAAATATAAATATAAAAATCCTTTCTCTGAACCAAAAAATATTATGAGTGCTAACTATGGCCTTTTTTCAGGTTTTGCATCAAAAGTAGATTACTACTCTAGTAAATTCAATCTTAATGATATTGAGGCATTTAGTTCAATAGGTAAAAAAAAGCTTGTTGCGGGACAAGAAGATTTAATTTTTAACGTTCTTTATAATTTAAAAAACAAAAAATAAGTTATTTTAGTTTTTTTGATTTTTTATGAATTGGTATCAACATACTTTCCTCAAGATCTTTTCTACTCAAAAGAGGTGATAAATCCTCTAAAGGTGGTGAAATTATTTTTCCATCTTTAGTTACTTCTGTGGAAAGTTTTGGATGAAAATATTGATTTGGATCCATCATTACATCACATATAATAGCTTTTTTTTCTTTAAGAATTTTAGGAATTTTAGAATTAAAATCTTTCCAATTATTTATTATAAAATATTTCATATTAAAAGCAGCCGCTACCTTTTGAAAATTTGGACATGAGACTCCAGATTTTTTATCTACCCCACTATATCTGCCTGAAAATAAGTTTTTTTGTGTATGCTTTATCATTAAATATCCGTCATTATTAAAAACAAATATCTTAATAGGAAGTTTATAATGATCTATAGTTTGCAATTCTTGGAGATTAAGCATCATTCCTCCGTCACAGTTCAAACAAATTACCTCCCCTTCATTTCTCCCAAACGAAGCACCGATAGCACCAGGTAAACCAAAACCCATTTCACCTAAACCAGTAGATGTCATCATAGACTGATTATCTTTCAGATTTATAATTTGATGTCCGCTTAATAAAGCTGTTCCCATGTCAGTTACAATACATTCATTTTTTCTAAACTTTAATGATAATTTATTTAAAAAATTATATGAATTAATATATCCTTTCTTATCTGAATGTGCTTTTTTTTCTATGTGTGGAAATTTCTTCAAAGTATTATTACAAAACGTGATCCATTTATTCAAACTATTATTTTTCTGTAGATTTTTATTATTTAAAAATTTTAATAAAAAATTTTTTGCATCTAAGTTAAATCCAATAGTCGTTTTATTTTTAAATTTTTTTATTTCACTTTTATCAATATCTACTTGAACAAGATTTGCTTTTCTTGCAAATTCACCATGGACATATCCAATCATTGAAATTGACATTCTATTTCCGATAGAAATTATTAAATCACTATTTTGTAAAATTAAATTAGAGGCCCTATTACCATATACTCCAGGTCTTCCAAAATTAAGTTTATGATTTGAATTAATTAAATCTATGGCTGCCCAGCTTAGGAATGTTGGAAATTTATACTTTTTCAATATTTTTGGAATTAACTTTTCTGCTTTAGCAAGCTTTATACCATTGCCTAACCAAAAAACTGGTCTTTTTGATTTTTCTATTAATCTTTTTAATTTTTTAAAGTCAGACTTACTTGTGTTTGATTTTTTTCTTTCTCTTTTTATCTTAAAAATTTTTAATTTATTTTTTTTTATTCTTGAACCTTGTATATCAATAGGTATATCAATCCATACTGGACCGGGTCTTTTATTTAGAGCAATTTGAAAACTTTTTTCAAATTCAAATAATGAATCGGAAGGTCTTTCTAATCTTTTTGCATACTTGGTAATTTTACTTACCATGTGAGTGGAGTCAAAACCTTGAATGCCCCACATTCTCATATTTTTATATGATTTAATGAATCTTAAATTTTCTTGTCCAGAAATTATCATTCCTGGAATCGAGTCTGCCCACGCACTCATTACTCCTGTAATTGCATTTGAGCTTCCACCCCCGGCGGTAACTAAAGCAGCCGAAATTCTCCCTGTTACTCTAAAATAATTTTGCATAGCCATTGTAGCAGCTTGCTCATGATGTACACACACAATCTTTGTATATTTTAATTCACTAATAGAGTCGAATATATGTGAATTTGCAGAACCTATAATACCAAATACGTGTTTGATTTTTTTTTTCTTCAAAAAAGAAGCTAATAAATCACTTACTTTTGGATTATTTGGATTATTCATAAATTTCACTTTAAAGATTATTTATTTTATTTAAAGTTATTTTTTTCAAATTCTTGATTAAGTCCATAATTTATTTAATATATAAAAATGATAAATGTTGCTTTGTACATGCCTGATATACCTCAAAATACTGCATCAATTATAAGGTTGGGAGCATGTTTAGATTTTAAAATTCACATAATAGAACCATGTGGATTTAAATTAGATGATCCAAGATTTAAAAGAGTTTCTATGGATTATTATAAAATTTGTAAAATTTTTAGGTATCAAAATTTTGATGATTTTAAAAAAAAAAATATAAAATCAAGGATTATTTTAATGACAACTAAATCAAAAAAAATATATTACAGATTTGAATTTAAAAAAAATGATATTTTATTATTTGGAAGAGAGAGCGCAGGTGTCAGTAAAGAGATGCATTTAAATATAAAAAATAAATTAAAAATACCCATATCTTCCAAGACAAGATCGATGAATGTGGCAATGTCAGTTGCTGTGACTACAGCTGAAGCCTTAAGACAACTTAGAAGATAGAATGATTAAAGATATTGAAAGAAAGAAAAAATTTACAAATAATTGGTTTACTTTTTTACAATCTGAGATTTGTAATCAATTTGAAAATTTTGAAAAGGTTAAATCGAAAAAAAATAAAAAATTTATTAAAAACACTTGGAAAAAAGATAAAAATAATGAGGGTGGAGGAACGTACTATATGTTAAAAAATGGAAATGTTTTCGATAAAGTTGGAGTTAATCAATCCACCGTTTCAGGTACATTTAAGAAAAAATTTAGATCAAAAATATATGGTGCTGAAAAAAATGGGAAATATTGGGCTTCTGGAATATCAGTTGTAGCTCACATGAAAAACCCTAAGATACCGGCAATACACTTTAACACTAGATTTATTGTTACCTCAAAATCATGGTTTGGAGGAGGAATTGATTTAACTCCAAGCTATAAAGATAAAAGCGAGACAATAACATTTCATAATAGATTAAAAAATATTTGCAATCAAAACAGAAAAAAATACACTTACTATAAAAAAAATTGTGATAATTATTTTTTTAATATTCATCGTCAAGAACCAAGGGGTGTTGGTGGCATTTTTTTTGATTATGAAGAAAATAACTGGGAAGAAAATTTTAAGTTCGTTAGAGATTTAGGATTAGAATTTATGAACATTACAAAAAATATTTTTTATAAAAAAAATAAAAAAAAATGGAATAATAATGACAAAGAAATTCAACTTTTAAAAAGAGGAAGATACACTGAATTTAATTTATTATACGATAGAGGAACAAAATTTGGTTTAAATTCTGGTGGAAATATAGACGCAATTTTAATGTCTTTGCCCCCTTTGGCTAAATGGAATTAATGAATAATGGAAAAAGAACCTATAACAGTTGCTGGACTAAAAAAAATTAAAACAGAGTTAGAAGAAATTAAAACTATCCAAAGACCAAAAATTGTTGCTGCTATTGCAGAAGCTAGATCTCATGGAGATTTAAAAGAAAATGCTGAATATCACGCAGCAAAAGAGCAACAGGCCCAAATTGAAAGCAGAGTAATAGCTATAAACGATCTTATTGCACGAGCAAATGTTATTGATGTAACAAAAATTGAAAATAATGGAAATATTATTTTTGGATCAACTGTTACTGTAGAAGATTTGAATACTAAAAAGAAAACAAAATATAAGATTGTTGGTCAAGATGAAGCTGACGTAAGTAAAAATTTAATTTTTTACATGTCTCCAATTGGAAAAGCTTTAATAGGAAAAAGTATAAATGATTTGGTAGCGGTAAAAACTCCCTCGGGAGAAAGAAATTTTGAAATTTTAAATATTCAATATATCTAAACCTTATTTTTTTCTATAACGTTAAGGACTCTTTTTTCTGATAGTTCATAATTGTTATTAATCCATTCTTGTTCTAATGCTTTCAATATTGAACCAATTTTTTTACCTTCTGAAATACCTCGTTTTAAAAGATAATCTCCATTAAATGGAAATTTAGGAATTGATATTTTTTCTAAATTATTAATATTTTGCAACAGTTCTTTTATCAACATTTTTTCATTAGAAAAAAATAAAAAATAAAAAAAGAGTTTTATATTTTTTTTTCCAAAAAGATAAATATTTTTTCTTAAATTATTTTTTATGAAGTTTTTATCAGATTGAAATAGTAAAAATATTTCCGCTAAACTATTTAATTTTTCTTTTATTAGATTGGAAACCTTATATTTATGACAAAAATATTCATGATTATTTGTTTTGTCAATTAGAAGTATAGATAATATTAAATTAACATCAATTTTTTCTAAATCGTTATCAGCTAAATATTTAAACTTTTTAAATCTATCTAAGTATTTAAACTCTGGAAATAAGATGGAAAAAATAATTTTTAATTCTTTTTTATCTGCTAATTTTTTAAAATTATTAAGTTTAAATATTTTTTGTAATTCTGAGAAAATTCTTTCTTTAGAAATATTTTTTATACCATTTAAGTTTACCTTAATCGCTTCCAAAGTAGACTTTTCAAATGAATTATGATCGTATTCTAGTGCAAATCTTAAAAATCTTATAATTCTAAGGTAGTCTTCTTCTATTCTTTTATTTGGATCACCTATAAATTTAATCTCACCTTTTTTTAAATCTTGAATACCAAGCTGAGGATCAAAAAAATTACCTCTTCGATCTAAATAGATAGCATTAATTGTAAAATCTCTTCTTTCTGAATCTTCCTCCCAATTATCTGTAAATGATACATCTGCATGTCGGCCGTATGTCTTAATATCTTTTCTTAAAGTAGTTAGTTCAAGTTTTTTATTATTTGAAATTAAAGTTACAGTTCCATGATCTGTGCCAGTATCAATCACTTTAACATCAGTTTTTTTAAATTTTTCTTTTATTTCTTTTGGGGTAAAAATAGTCGCAATATCAATATCGTCAATTTTTTCATCTAAAATATACTTTCTGACACATCCTCCAACAAACATAGCAGCATTTGATTTTTTTGGGAGATCTTTTTCAAGGGTGTCAAATATTTTTAAAATTTCTTTATTTTTATAAAAAGGAAAAAATATTTTTTTTATTTTAGCAAAAAGAAAATTTTTAAGTTTTTTTTTCATCATTTTGGCTGGGGCACTAGGATTCGAACCTAGGATGGTGGTATCAAAAACCACTGCCTTACCGCTTGGCTATGCCCCAATATTATCGATCTGATATACCATAATATCATATATTTAAATAGTTTTTGTAATTACACACCATTTCTTTGAAAACTTTTTCTTTATATTTTTTAAACCTAAAATAGCTAATTTTTTGCTCTTAAATATTCCAAATACCGCAGAACCTGACCCGGTTACTCTGGCAAAGTGACATCCTTTTTGAATTGATATGAAATTACAGACTCTTCTTATAATTGTATGCTTGTTAGTTACTATTTCTTCGAGATCATTTTGTTCTTTTTTTATTAAACTTAAAAACTTGTTTTTTGATGAAATATTTGAAAATTTAATATGAGTAGGATTATTAAAATTTTTTACTTTCGAATAAATAAATTTTGTTGAGCATTTGATATTAGGATATAAAACTATTATATGATATTTAAAAAAAAACTTATATTTTTTTATATTTCCTAAATTTTGTTGAAAGCTTTGTTTGTGTAAAAATAGTTTTAAATCTGAACCTACTGATTTTTCTAAAGAACCTACGTATTTCATAAGCTTACTTTTAAGAAAATATTTTGCTATGTAAAACGCATTACTTGTTCCCCCCCCTAATCCAGAAAATACAGGAATTTTTTTTTTGATAGAGATATTATAGTGCTCATTTCGCTTAATTATTCTCTTGTCTCTTAAAAATTTAAAAGTCTTTATAACTGAGTTATTTGATCTATCTATATATTTACTAAATTTTCCAGTAAAAGAAAATGTATCTTTTTTAGAATTTTTTTTTATTTCTATTTCATCATAAATATTCAACAAAAAATTATTCGACTGAATATCGTGAAAGCCGCTTTTTAATTTTTTAATTATATTTAATGAGAGGTTAATTTTGCAATAAGATTTGATCATCTCAAATTTTTGAATCCAATCCTAAAATTAATTTTTTTTTAATTGATTTTTTAAGTTTTTGATCTACTTCTTCTAAATTTAAAACATAATTCCAGTGATACCTAGCCTGAAGTTTATTTTTATTCATCCATAAAGCATCAGCATAATGATCATTAATTACCGGGTCGGATGGCATAATTTTAACTGCTTGCTGTAAATACACTTTTGCTTTTTTATATCTTTTTAATTTAAATAATGCCCACCCTAATGAGTCAATTATGTATCCATCATTTTTTTTTAAATTATTAGCTTTTTCAAGCATCGTTAAAGATTCTTCAATATTTATCCCTTTTTCTATCCAGGAATAAGCTAAATAATTTATTACATAGGCTTCGTTTGGAGCAATTTCTAAAGATTTGATTAAATCTTTTTCAGCTTTTTCCCAATTTTTTATTCTTTCATAAGATATTCCTCTGCTTTCAAATACTCTTGAATATAACGGGTGTGATTCATCTATCATTTTTAGAACTAAAGAATAGTATTGAATTGACTCTTTAAACTTTTCATTATTTTTTAAAAAATCAGCATATTCATAAATTTCATATGCTCCAGGATTTTTAATATTCTCAAAAACTTTAGTTATTAATTTTATAGCTTCTTTATTTTTTTTCTGGTTTATCAATATTAAAAATAGTTTTTTACTTGAATGCCAATTATAAGCTGTTCCTACTTTACTTAGTTTTTGATAAATTATTTTTGATTTTTCATAATTATCAATCATAAAAAAATTTTCAGCGTATAAAGTGTCAAAAGATTTAAAATCTGGATTTAAATATTTAGCTAAATTTAAGTAAAAATTTGATGAGGAATAAATTGATTGTGAGCTTAAAATATTAGAGGCTATATAAAAAATTTCTGCAACTACATTTGAAATATCTTTACAATCAAACTTACTCTTATATTTTTTTGAATTTAAATCTAGTTTTAATTGATTTAAATTTAAATTCCTTGGATATTTTTTTAATGTTAAATTTAAAATTTCTGAGGCTTTTATTTCTTTTTTATTATTAAGTAAATAATTTATATAAAAAAAATTATATCTTGAAAAATTATTTTCTTGATTAGATAATAAAATTTCAAACTCTTTTTCTACAAATCTTGTATTGAAATAACATTCAAGAAAAGGTGTTTGTATTTTTTTGATAATTTTAAAATTATCAGGTATGTTATTCAAAGAAATTTTAGCCTTATTATAATCATTATCTAAAAATGAAATCCAAGTTATTAAAGAGCTAGATATAAATTCTGAAAAAAAGGATGAATTATTAAATTTTTCTAATTTTAAAAAATATTTATTAGCTAAATTATAATTTTTATTCTTTAAATAATGAACGCCAATAATTAAATTATTTTCAAAACTATCTTTTTTCTGTTTCTCTAAACTAATAGAGTATTCAAAAGCTTCATCAAATCTTTCTAGATTGATCAAAGAATATTGATAAATTTTTGAGTAGGACGGATGAGTTTCTTCTAGTCCCTTAAGAGATTTCAAATATTTATAAGAATTATTATAGTCGTCGTCTTTAAAAGATAAAACTCCTGAAAAATAATTAGATATTTTGTCTTCTCGGTAAAATTTATCCAAGTTTTTTGAAAAACTCACATTAAAAATACTATTTATTAAATAAATTAGTAATATAAGTTTGAAATTAATATTGTTTTTTTTCATAATAGTAATTTAAATGATAAAAAAAATTAACACTAAATATTTAAAACTTATTAAGTATTATAATTTAATTAATCATAATTTAATATATGATAATCTATCTATTAATAGGTACAAAAAAAATAAACAAAATATTTCTGGAAATAAAGAGAAGCGCCTTAAAATACTTGAAAATTCTATTGAAAATATAAAAAACTGTGAATTAAAAAAAAATGCTACAGATATAGTATTTGCTGACGGTCATCCTGACTCAAAGATTATGATTGTAGCTGAAGGTCCAGGATCAAGTGAAGACGAAGAAGGTCTTCCATTTCTGGGTCGAGCAGGTAAATTATTAGAAAAAATGTTAAATTCTATTAAACTAAAAAGAGAAGATGTTTATATCACTAACGTTGTAAATTATAGGCCTCCAAAAAATAGGAGACCCACTGACAAGGAAATTCAAAGATATTTACCTTTTTTAATTAACCATATTGAAATAATTGAACCAAAAATTTTAATTTTATTAGGTAGTACTGCGTTAAATGCAATAATTGGAAGTGAGGAAGTTATTTCTAAAATGAGAGGAAAATGGATTGAAAAAAAAATTGGGAAATGTACTACTTCGATTATTGTGTCATTTCATCCTGCTTTTTTATTAAGACAACCAGATCAAAAAAAGTTAGCTTGGATAGATTTAAAAATGATAAGAAAAAAAATATCTGACCTTAAAATAAAAATTGAAAAATAATATTGTAGCTGGCGTAGATGAAGTTGGAAGAGGTTGTTTGGCTGGTCCAGTTATATCTGCAGCAGTAATTTTAAAAAAAACTATAAATTTAGATTTATTAAAAGACTCTAAAAAAATAAATTTTATTAACAGAGTAAAAATAGCAAACCATATTCGAAAAAATTCTTATTTTGCGATTGGTGCTTCTTCAGTAAAAGAAATATTTAACTATAATATTTTAAATGCTTCACTACTTTCCATGAAAAGAGCAATATTCAAATTACCAAAAAAACCAAAAATAATTTTAATTGATGGACTGTTTGCTCCAAAAGGAATAAGAAATTTTAAAACTATTATTAATGGTGATCAAAAATTTAAATGCATTAGTGCCGCTTCAATTATAGCTAAAGAATATCGTGATTTATTAATGATAAAGCTATCCCATAAATTTAAACATTATGCTTGGGAAAAAAATTTCGGTTATGGAACAAGAGATCATTTACTAGGTTTGAAAAAATATGGGATAACGCCCTATCACAGAAAAAGTTTTAAACCAGTATACAAGATATTGTCCAAAAAAAATTAACAGACACTAAAGGTCTAATTTTTATTCCAAAACAGATTGACCTTAGATTCAATTTAAGGTTGAATCTTTAAATGTTAAATTTTTCTAATAGGATTGTAAATGGTGACTGTTTAGAGGAGATAAAAAAAATTCCCAATAAAACTTTTGATTTAGTTTTTGCAGATCCTCCTTACAATTTACAAATTGGTGAGTCGTTAACAAGGCCAGATGCAACTAAAGTAAATGGAGTTGATGATAAATGGGATCAATTCGAAAGTTTTAAACATTATGATGATTTTTGCATAAATTGGTTAAAAGAATGTAAAAGAATTTTAAAAGATAACGGTAGTATTTGGGTTATAGGTTCCTACCATAATATTTTTCGTGTTGGTTACCACTTACAAAATTTAAATTTTTGGTTACTAAATGATGTTATTTGGAGAAAAAATAATCCAATGCCTAATTTTAGAGGCACAAGATTTACTAATGCACACGAAACATTAATTTGGGCATCTAAAAGTAAAAAGTCTAAATACACTTTTAATTACCAATCTTTAAAATGTCTTAATGATGATATTCAAATGAGATCTGATTGGATTTTACCAATTTGTAACGGAAAGGAAAGACTAAAAAAAAATGGTAAAAAAATTCATTCTACACAAAAACCAGAATCTTTGCTTCACAGAATACTTTTAGCAACTACAAATAAAGGGGATATAATTTTTGATCCTTTTTTGGGGACCGGTACCACTGCTGTTGTAGCTAAAAAATTAGGTAGAAATTTCTACGGTATTGAAAAAGATAAAAAATATTTTAATGCTGCTCAAGATAGAATTAGTAAAGCTAAAAAGATTAAAGATAATTTTTTAGACACAATTGAAAACAATAAATTGAAGCCTAGAATACCTTTTGGTTCTTTAGTAGAATTAGGAATTTTAAAACCAGGTACAACTTTATTTGATCCAAAAAGAAAAAATAGAGCTAAAATTATGATAGATGGAAGCATTAAACATAATGAAACAGAGGGTTCAATTCATAAAATAGCCGCCAAAATTATGGGGACTGAAAGCTATAATGGATGGACCTATTGGTATTGTGACTTAAATGGTGTGATAGTTCCAATAGATAGCTTAAGGCAAAAATTTATATCTTCAAAACAAATCTAGTGTTTATAAACAGTTCCTAAATATTTATCTACAAACACTTTTTTTTTAACTAAAAATTTTAAAAAGTAATTTCTTATTTTTTTCATAATTGAATTAGAAAGATGAAATGCAAAAAAATTGATAGTTGTTCTCCTTTGAATAATTTTAACTCGTTCTAATCTTTTTCTAAAAAAAATATCAGATACTTCAGGATTTTTATCATTAATTAAATTAAATAACTCATAAGCACCTTCTATTGACTGGCTGGCGCCCTGAGCTAACGAGGGTAAAAAACCACAGAAGGCATCTCCAATATAAAATACTTTTTTATTTGATGAAGGAATTATTTTTGAAGTCGAGTATAAAGGCCATGAATTAAGATTGGTTTCAAATAAATACTTTAAATTCAAATTTTGTTTAAGGACCGTTCTTGCAACTAATGTTTTAACATCATTTAAATCATTTTTTTTATTTCGAATTATACAAACTAGATTTAATTCATTTTTTTTATTTATCGGATAAATGACTAAATGTAAATTTGAGCCCATAAAAAGGCTTATGTTTTTTTCATTAATATATAAGTCTTTTTTATTTTTAAAAATTGTTCTAATTGCTACAGCCTTTTTAAATATAGGTTTATTTTTTTTTTTTTCAAAAAAAGTTCTAGTATTTGAAAAAATACCGTCTGCTCCTACAACATAGTCAACTAAGTCATTAGTGTTATCGTCAAATTTGATTAATATTTTTCCTTTCATCTCAGAAAATTCTTTTATTCTTTTTCCAAATCTGATGTGTTTTAAAAAAATTTCATTCTTCAAAAACTCTATTAGGGTAGACCTCCTTAGAGTTGTATATTTAGATTCTTTTAAATTAAATTTACTTATTTCTAAATCACATATTTTTTTGTTTTTTATAGAATAAAAATCTAATTTATTAGGATGATAAATTTCTTCAGAATTAATTTTGGAAAATCCTATTTTGTTCAAAATTGATATACTATTAATTGATAATTGAATTCCAAAACCTTCATCTAAACTTAAAAAATCATTTTTTTCATAAAGCTTGAAGTCAAAAAAAGAATTTCCTTTTAAAAAATTAGCTAAGGTTAATCCTGCAATTCCTGCACCAATAATTGCTATTTTTTTTTTCATGAAAATAAAACTGATACTTGTTTAATTATTTTTTTAGTGAAGGTAGGAACAAATTCTTTTTGATTAATACTTATTGAATACCAATTAAAAGATGAGGGAATAGTTTTAGAAAATTTATAATATAATTTTATATTTAATTTTTTGTTTGAAATAGAATTTTGATATTGCGTTAAAAGTTTCCAATCTTTTATTGTAACATTTTTTTTTGCTTCTCTTATTTTAGGTAAGTTACATTGTTTTAAAAATCCAATATTATTTTTATTTGTAAGAGCAATTTGCTTTTTTTTATTGATGTAACAAAAAATATTATAACTTTTTTTTTCGATTACTTGGTTATTTTTAATTTTAATTTTATGGGAAGAATTAAAATACTTGCAAGATTTATTTAATTTACAAATATTACATTTTGGATCTTTAAATTTACAAATTAAAGCACCAAATTCCATCAATGCTTCTACAAAATCTGAATTTCTATTAGTGTTAAATAATTTTTTCTTATTAAGTTCTACAAACTTATTAAAATTAATCTCAATTATTTTTTTATTTAAAATTCTTGATATTATTCTTTTAACATTTCCATCAACAGCAATTACTGGAAAATTATGAACTAAGCCTAACAATGCATTTGCTGTATAATCACCTACTCCGGGAAAGGTTTTAATTTTATCTATTTCTTTTGGAAGTTTAGAATTGTACTTGTTAACTAATACCTTTGCAGTCGCTAAAAGATTTTTTGCTCTTCTATAATAACCTAATCCCTCCCAAAGTTTCAAAACCTTTTTTTCATCTGATTTTGAAAGAGATTTTAATGTTTTAAATTTTTTTGTAAATTTTTTAAAATACGGTATGACTGTTTTAACTTGTGTTTGTTGCAACATAAATTCACTTAAAAGTCTGTAATACAGCTTTTTTCCTGAATTTTTACTAACACGCCATGGTAGAGTTCTTTTATTATTATCATACCATGCTAGAACTTTTTTTGATAAATTAATGTTTAAATGCATAATAAAAAAAACAATACTAATAAAACAGAGAATTTCATACAAGGGCTTAGGCCGTTGTCAAGCTCTATACCCCATGGCTTTAAGGGAATTTTAAAGAAAAATGGTTATAATTTTTCAAGTGTTGTTGATAATTGGACAAAGATGGTAGGAAAAGAAATTTCAAATATTTGCTACCCTCAAAATATAAAAATTTCTAGGGATGTAAAAAATGGATTATTAATCTTGAATGTTTTACATGGAAAAGAACTAGAAATAGAGTACAAAAAAAAAGAAATTATAGAAAAGATCAACGTTTTTTTTGGCTATGACTATATTAAAGAAATTAAATTAAGAATTATTCAAGAGAGAAAAAAGATAAATTCAAAAATAAAGGATGTAAATTCAAAAAAATTTAATAATGAATTAAAAATAATCAATAATGATAGTCTTAAAAATTCACTTAAAAAATTAATAAATGCTTACAACGAAAAATTTTATAAATAAAATTACTTTATTATTTTTAATATTAAGTATTTCTACTAATAATGTTTTATCAAATGAAAATAAGGCGTTATCCATAGGAAGTGCTGAGGCGAAAGTTACTGTAAAAGTATTTTCTTCGCTCACATGTCCTCATTGTGCACATTTCCATAATGAAATTTTTGATAATCTTAAAAAAGAATATATTGACACCAAAAAAGTTAGATTCGAACATCACGGATTTCCTTTAGATTTAGCAGCGCTTAATGCGGAAAAAATTTTAAGGTCAATTACTGATACTGAAAGAAGTTTTCAATTTTTAACGATTATTTATAAAAAGCAGGATCTATGGGCAGTTGGTTCTGATATTGATAAAATAAATATCTCCATTAAAAAAATTGGGATTGAATTTGGTTTGAATAAGGAAAGAATGAATAAATTTATTAATGATGAAAAAATCCAAGATCAAATTTTAAACGAGAGGATTGAAGCTCAAAAAAATTTTAAAATAAGTTCAACTCCAACAATTTATATTAATGAAAAAAAATATGAAGGAAAACATGAGTATAAAGTGTTTAAAAAAAATTTAGAAAAATTATTATAATATGAAATTTAAAAAACTAGAAATTACCGGATTTAAATCTTTTTTTGATAAAACAGTTTTTTTTATTGAAGATGGTTTAACTGGTATTGTAGGACCCAATGGTTGCGGTAAGTCAAATATTGTGGAATCGCTAAGATGGTGCATGGGTGAAACATCAGCTAAGAGTATGCGTGGTTCTGGTATGGAAGATGTAATTTTTTCTGGAACATCTAATAGACCTGCAAAGAATATTTCCGAAGTTTCAGTTTTAATTGAAAATAATGACAAAGATGCTCCAATGCAATACAACGACTTGGATGAAGTTTTAATTACTAGAAAGATAGAAAGAGATAAAGGTTCAAAATATTTCATGAACGGGAAAGAAGTGAGAGCTAGAGATGCTCAAACTTTTTTTGCAGACTTATCTACTGGAGCACATTCACCCTCATTAATAAGTCAGGGAAAAATTGGAATGTTAGTTACTGCTAAACCATCTGAAAGAAGGTCAATTTTAGAGGAAGCCGCTGGAATATCTGGTATTCATGCGAGAAGACATGAGGCAGAAACTAGACTCAACGCAGCAGAAAATAATTTAAAAAGAGCAGATGAACTTAAACGTCAACAAGAAAAACAATTAGATAACTTAAAAAAACAAGCGGAGGAAGCATTTAGATATAAAGAAATCTCAAAGGAAATAAAAAAAATTGAAGCTGGATTGTACCTCATGAAGCTAAGGGATATTGAAAAAGACAAGGCTAATTTAGAAGAAAAATTGGGGGAGCAAGACGATGAGATAAGCGCTGTTAAAATTGATCTAAACCATAATAACACTTTGTTGAATGATGAAAATAAAAGACTAGATCCTTTAAGAGATAAAAAAATGGAAAGTCTTGCTAAATTACAAAAATTAAATTTGAATATGGCTAACCTTGAAGAAGAGGAAAGTAGGGTAAAGAATTTACAAGTTAAACTTCAAAAATCTCTTGAAACAATAGACTCTGACCTAGAAAGAGAAAAAAATATTTATCGAGATGCAGAACTAAACGAAAAAAGAGTTTTTGAAGAAAAAAATCAATTGCTTAAAACTGAAAAAGATCTCTTTGATATAGAACAAAAATCTCAAAACAACCTGGATATATCAAAAAATCATCTACAAAGTGAGCAAAATAAATTTAATGAATTATTAAAAAATATGGAAAAATTTATAGATCCTCAAATTAAAATAACGCTATACAATGAGATAAATAGGAAAATTAGCAATATAAAGGATCAAGTTAATCAAAACAGAATAGATAATATAAAAGAATATCTTGAAAATATTGAAGAAATTTTAAATTCTGAAATTCTTAAATTAAAATCTTCTGATAATGAAAATTTAATAAAAAAATGTAAAGAATTTGTTAATGAAATAACTAAACTTCAAACAAAATACGCTGCCAGCCACAGTCAAAATGAAGTAATTAAAAATGATTCGATTAAAAGAAGAGAAAGAATAAAAAATATTGATGTTGAACTTGAAAACTGGAATGGGTTAAAAACAAATTCAAAAAAAATGTCTATAGAATTAAATGAAAGAAAAAATAAAATAAAAAAAGAAATAGAAGAAAATCAGAAAAATCCCGAGAGAATTGCAACCAGTAAAGGTCAAAATATACAAAATCTTGAAAACACAAAAAAAAGATCAGAAGAATTAGAGATTGAACTAAATAAAGCTGAAGAAAAATATAATCAAATTAATCTTAACTTAAATAGTATTCAGGAAAAATTATCAATATTGAGAGAAAACAAAGCAAGAAACGAGGCTACAATTGAAGGTATTGAAAATAGAAAAAAAGATTTAATGTTTTCAGTAAAAAATGAATTAAGTTTATCGAGCGAAAAAGATTTAATTTTAAACTCTGACTTAAGTAATTTAAAAGAAGATGATTTTCCTAGTATAAAATCTCAAGAAGAAAAGTTGGAAAAAATAAAAAAACAAAGAGAAGCTTTGGGATCAGTGAATTTAAGAGCTGATGAAGAAACTGAAAAATATAAAGCGGAAATAAAAAAAATGGAAGATGATAGAGCAGACTTATATTCTGCAATCGTAAAACTAAAAACTAGTATCGATGAACTAAATCAAAAAGGAAGAGAGAAAATTTTAGACGCTTTCTCGAAAGTAAACAGAAAATTTAATGAAGTTTATACTAAATTATTTAGTGGAGGTAGTGCAAAGTTAGAACTTGTTGACTCGGAAGATCCTCTTGAAGCAGGACTAGAAATGCTAGTTTCACCGCCGGGAAAAAGATTGCAATCAATAACTCTTTTATCTGGTGGTGAGCAAGCGTTGACCGCTCTATCTTTAATTTTTGCAGTTTTTTTAGTTAATCCTTCTCCTATTTGTGTGTTAGATGAAGTGGACGCTCCATTAGACGATGCTAATGTTACAAGATTTTGTGCTTTGTTAGATGAATTATGTAAAATTACAAAAACTAAGTTTGTAATAATTTCTCATCATGCGCTTACTATGTCGAGGATGCATAGACTTTACGGTGTTACAATGCCCGAAAAAGGAGTAAGTCAATTAGTTGCAGTTGATTTACAGAGTGCAGAGGAGTTAGTAGCTTAAACTTCAGATGTCAAATTCTAACGATTTTAAAACTCGCCTAAAAATTGCAAAATCAAAAATAAAAGGTAATAACGCCTCAGAGGATGAAAAAAAAGGCACATTTATGGGTAAAGCTTTCAAACTAGGCACAGACTTAGTAGCAGCTGTTCTAGTTGGGACAATAATTGGGTTTATTTTAGATAATTGGTTTGGTACTAAACCTTGGTTAATAATAATTTTCTTTTTTTTAGGTTCTGCCGCAGGAATGTTAAACGTAATAAGAACTGCTAAAAAAATGCAAAAAATAAAATAAAATTTATGGCTGCTAACCCAATGCATCAATTTAAAGTTCATAGAATAGGACCTGAAATCAATATTTCAGGAATAGATCTATCGTTTACTAATGCTAGTTTGTTTATGTTTATTAGTTCTGCATTAATTTGTATTTTTCTATTTTTGGGCACGAAAGAAAGAACATTGATACCAAACAAAATACAATTAATATCAGAGATTTTTTATAATTTTGTTGCTCAAATGATAAGCGATACTGCAGGCTCAAAAGCAAAACCATATTTTCCATTTATATTCAGTTTATTTATGTTTGTTCTATTATGTAATATGGTGGGTATGATTCCTTATTCTTTTACTGTAACGAGCCATATTATAGTTACTATGATCATGGCGCTTTTCATTTTTTTTGCAGTGACAATCATTGGTTTTTTAAAACATGGAATAAAATATCTTAAAATATTTGTTCCTAGCGGTGTTCCTATTTTACTTTTACCATTAATAACTATTATAGAAATTATATCGTATTTAAGTAGGCCGGTGAGCTTATCTGTAAGATTATTTGCAAACATGATGGCTGGTCATACTATGTTAAAAGTATTCGGAGGATTTGTAATTAGTTTAGGATTTCTAGGGGGGTGGTTACCTCTTAGTTTTTCAGTAGCCTTAACAGGTTTGGAGATATTGGTAGCTTTTCTTCAAGCATATGTTTTTGCAATATTAACCTGCATCTATTTAAATGATGCATTAAATTTACATCACTAACTAACAAGGGAGGAAAAATGGAACTAGAAGCGGCAAAAATGATTGGAGCAGGATTAGCTGCAATCGCGTTGGCAGGAGCAGGCGTAGGTATCGGAATTATATTCGGTAACTATTTGTCTGGAGCTATGAGAAATCCGTCGGCAGCGCAAAAGCAATTTCCTAATCTACTTTTAGGATTTGCATTAGCTGAAGCAACTGGATTATTTGGTTTAGTTGTAGCATTAATTATTTTATTTGCATTTTAAGTAAAATAAAAATATGAAAATTTTATTATTAATCGTAGTAGCGTTAAAGTTTACTACATTTAATTTGGTTGCAGCTGAGGCTGGAATGCCTCAGCTTGACTCCGAGTATTGGGCATCGCAAGCTTTTTGGTTAATTTTAATATTTTCTTTTTTATATTTACTGATTTCTAAGGTTTTTTTACCAAAAATTAAAAACGGTCTTGAAACTAGAGAAAATAAGATAAAAAATGATTTAGATGAAGCTAAGAATTTAAAAGAACTTTCTGAAAAAAAACAAAAAGAATATGAGATAGCTTTAGATTATGGAAAAAAATCTGTAGCCAAGATAATTTTAGACTCTAATAATAAACTAAATTTGGATATACAAAATAAGAAAAAAGATTTTGAAAAAGAAATAAACAAAGAAATTGAAGATACACAAAAAGAAATCAATTTACTAAAGAAAAATTCAATAGAAAACATAGCAAAAATTTCTGAAAACATTACATCAAATATTATTGAGGAAATTTCTGGAGAAAAATTAAATGAAAGCAGTGTAAAAGCAGCTGTAGAGGAAATTTCTAAAAATAAAGTAGGAAAATATTTATGATATTCGATGCAACTTTTTGGGTAGCTATTTCATTTTTAATATTTATTATCATATTAATATATTTTAAAATTCCTCAAAAAATAATTGAGATTCTAAACACAAATATTAATAATATCCGAGACCAAATAAATGAAGCTGAAAAATTAAAAGAAGAAGCAAAAAATACTTTAAGTGAACATGAAAAAAAAATTAGTAATTCGAAAAAAGTCATTCAAAAAATGATAGGGGAAACAAATAACTCGGTGGAAAAAAATGTTTTAAAAGTTAACAAAGAATTTCATTCTTTAATGGAAAATAGAAAAAGGAATACTGAAGAGAGAATAAGACAAATGAAGGAACAAGCACTAAAAGACATTAAAAATGCTTCAGTAAAAATAGCTATTGAATCTGTTGAAAGACTCTTAAAGAATTCATTAAATAAAAATAAACTAGATAAGCTTTATGTTTCGAGTATTAATGAAACAAAAATAGCACTTCAGAAAAAATCTAGATAGAATAGGCCATAAATATAATGGCGAAAAAAATAATTATTGTTGGATCAGGGTTTGGTGGTATCGCAGCTGCCTTAAGAATGCGATCTAAAAATTTTGAAGTAACTCTTTTGGAAAAACACGAAGATTTAGGAGGACGAGCTAGAGTTTTTAAAAAAGATAAATTTATTTATGATGGAGGACCGACAGTAATAACTGCACCTTATTTATTAGAAGAGTTATTTTTATTATTTAATAAAAAAATTTCAAATTATGTAAAAATCGTACCTTTAGATTTATGGTACCGATTTGTATTTAGTGATGGAGATGTGTTTGATTACTCAGGTGATGAAAAATTAATGGAAGAACAAATAAAAAAATTTTCTTATAAAGATTTAAAAGGATATAAAGATTTAGTAAATTTTACTGAAAAAATTTTTAATAAAGGATTTACTGATCTTGCAGATAAGCCTTTCAATAATTTAATATTTATGCTCAAGCAAATTCCTTCTTTACTCAATTTAAAAAGTTATAAATCTGTATATAAATTAGTTTCCAATTATATATCAGATGAAAAATTAAGAAGAGTTTTTAGCATGCACCCTCTCTTGGTAGGTGGAAACCCTTTCACAACAACTTCGATTTATACTTTGATTTTATTTTTAGAAAAAAAATGGGGAATACATTATTCAATGGGTGGAACTGGGAATGTGATCAAAGGCTTAGAAAAATTAATGATAGAGGAAGGTGTAGAGATAATAAAAGGTGCAGAGGTAACTGAAATATTAACTGAAAATAAAAATGTTACGGCAGTAAAAATAAATAACTCAAAAATAATTAATTGTGACTATCTTATTTGTAATTCAGATCCTCCGATCGTTTATAAAAATTTAATTAAATCAAAAAAAAATTATAGCTTTTTATTTAAACAAAAAATGAAAAGAATGGATTATTCTATGGGTCTGTTTGTATATTATTTTGGGTCAAAAAAAAAATATAATAATGTTGCTCATCATACAATTTATTTTGGTAAATCATATGAAAATCATTTAACAAAAATTTTTGATAAAAAAATTCTTTCAAACGACATTAGCTATTATTTACATAGACCCTCTGCTACCGACTCTGGTATGGCCCCTAATGGACAAGATGCTTTTTATGTTCTAGTTCCAGTGCCTAATAATTTATCAAAAATAAATTGGGCTGAAGAGGGGGAAATGTTTAAGAATTTAATTTTAGATAAAATGGATAAGTCAGTATTACCAGGGATCAAAAAAAATGTTATTAGTGATTTTTATCTAACACCTGAATATTTTGAAAAAGACTTAGCTACACTTTACGGATCGGGTTTTTCTATTCAACCTAAATTTTCTCAATCAGCTTATTTTAGATTTCATAATCAATCTGAAATTTTTGAAAATTTGTATTTTGTAGGAGCTGGAACCCATCCAGGAGCGGGAATGCCGGGGGTCTTGTCTTCTGCTAAAGTTTTAGACAGATTATTTTAATGTATAAAAATTTATTAAAAAAACATGCAAAGTCTTTCTATTGGGCAAGTTTTTTTTTATCAAAAGAAGCATATGATAAAAGCACTGTTTTATATAACTTTTGTAGGACATTAGATGATATCGCTGATGGTAATATAGATTTAGTCACAAAAAAAAAAAATTTTATAAAATTTAAAAAAGAATTTGTTAACAAAAACTTTGATAATTCAGTCATTAAAAATATGTGGAAACTGCTTGAAGAAGAGCAAATCTCAAGATTAGTGGTAGATGATTTATTTGATGGAGTAGAAAGTGATTTAAAAAATGAAGTAAAAATTAACTCTCAGAAAGATTTATTAATATATTCTTACAGAGTGGCAGGAACCGTTGGATTAATGATGTCAAAAATATTAAAGGTAAACGATAGAGAGTCTCTCAACGGGGCAATAGATTTAGGAATTGCGATGCAATTAACAAATATTGCAAGAGACGTAGTTGAAGACAAAAAAAATAATCGAAAGTACATAAATTTTGAATTTTCTTCTATTAAAAAAACAATAAATACGGCTGAAATATTTTATAAAAGGTCTTTACCAGCAATTAAATCTATTCCTTTACACTCCAGATTTTCTGTAATTGTCGCCAGAAGGGTTTATAAAAAAATTGGAGATTACATTTTAAAACAAAAAAATATTGAAAATTATAATAAAGCAGGTAAAATTTACGTTCCTACTTATAGCAAAATTATTCAAACTATTTTTTCTATAGGGGATTTTTTAAAACTAATATTTTCTAAAAATATAAATTATTTAAATGAAGATAATCACTCAATTATAAAAAAGGAAATAAATTTAGATGAAAGAATTTGACTTTATAATAATTGGAGGTGGATGTGCTGGGTTATCATTAGCTTATGAGTTAGAAATTAATGAAAAGTTAAAAAATAAAACTCTAGCAATAATAGAACCTAGATCAGTTTATAAGAGAGATAAAACTTGGTCCTTCTGGAAAGTATATGAGCATAATTTTGAAGACTGTGTAATTAAAAGTTGGAATAATTTTTCAGTTAACACATCTGAATCTTCAGTGGAGTTAGAAACTCAAAAATACCCTTATCAAAGTATAGATAGTGAGAAATTTTATAGAAAAATTAATTCGAGACTTTCAGAAAATAAAAATATTCAGTTTTTTAAAGATATTAATGAAATAGATACTAATAATTCAATAATTTTTAATAGTGTATTCGATTCTAATACCGGTAAATCAAAAATTTGGCAACACTTTAAAGGCATAGAAATTGAAATTAATAAAAATATTTTTGATGATAAAATATTTAATTTAATGGATTTTAATTGTGAGCAAAGAAAAGATGTTCATTTTTTTTATACTCTACCTTTTTCAAAAAATAGAGCTTTGATAGAAACAACCTGGTTATCAAATTTGGAAGATAAAAGTTTAATGAATTATGATTTTCAATTAGAAAATTATATAAAGAATAATTTAGGTATTAAGGAGTACAAGATTAATTATACCGAAAAAGGGGCGATACCACTATTTTATCCATTTATAAAAAAAGAAAGCAAAAAAATTAATATTGGCTCAGCCGGAGGAATGACGAGAATTAGTACTGGATACACTTTTTTAAATATACAAGAGCATAGTAAGTATATAAGAGAAAACATTGAAGATATAAGGAGTAAAAGCATTTACAAGATTGGAAAAAAATATGAATTCTTAGATGAGATTTTTTTAAAAGTGCTAAAAAATAATCCAGAAAAAATGCCAAATATTTTTCTTCAAATGTTCAGGTCCTCCTCTGCTACTGTTATAAAATTTTTATCTAATAAAAGTAACATATTAGAGGATATAAGGATTATTAGTAAAATGCCTAAACGGATTTTTATAAAAGCTTTAATAGATTAATGGATATTATTAATTTCAAACATTCAATTATTTTTTTTAGTCTATGTATCTTAATAAGTTCGATACATATTTTTAATTTTGAAATTACGATAATTTGTTTGTTTTTAATATTAATTATTGGAATTTCTCATGGGTCTTTAGACAATATAAAAGGTAAAAAACTTTTAAAGATTTATAAATTTAAATCTGTATATATCTTTTACGCAGGATATTTAGCGATATCTACTTTAACAATAATGTTATGGCTTATATTTCCCAATTTAGTTTTGTTAATTTTTTTAATTTTTGCATCTTATCATTTTGGAAAAGAGGATACTATATTTCCTACTAAAAAAAATTTTATATTCAATGAATTATTGTTCTTTTTTAAAGGATCCTCCGTAATTATGGCACCGTTATTTTTTCAAAAAGATGCTACAAATGAGATATTTAGATTTTTAAATTTTAATATTTTTGAAGCATCTTTATTTAATAATTTTTTTTTAATAACGATTCTGTTTATAAGTTTTCTTTCTAATATTTTTCTTTCCCATGAAAAAAACTTAAATTTTAAATCTGGGGCAGTTATGGATTTTCTATCAATAATAATTTTAAATTATTTTTTAAATCCTGTTTTGGCATTTACTATATATTTTTGTTTTCTTCATTCGGTAAGGCACTCGATAACTCTCATCTTTGAATTAGATAAAAACTTTAGAAAAGGTTTTAAAAAGTTCATTTTTAAAGCAATTCCTTTGACACTTATTACTGCTTTTGCTTTCATAATTGCCATATATTTTCTTAATAATGTTAATGAACTAGACGAAGCAATATATAAAGTGATATTTGTTGGTTTGGCATCACTTACATTTCCGCATATACTACTTGAATATCTCTTAGAAAAAAATGAAAAATGAAATAAAAATATATTTAGCTTCACCAAGGGGATTTTGTGCTGGTGTAGATAGAGCAATAGAGATAGTTAATAAGGCTTTAGATAGGTATGGAGCACCAGTTTATGTGAGGCACGAAATAGTGCATAACAAACAGGTTGTTGAAGATTTAAAAAAAAGAGGAGCAATATTTGTAGAAGAATTGTCAGAAATTAAAGATATTTCTAGACCAGTAATATTTTCCGCCCATGGGGTTCCCAAGAAAGTTCCGGAGGAAGCTAAATTAAAAAATTTATCTTATGTTGATGCTACATGTCCCTTGGTATCAAAAGTGCACAGAGAGTCTGAGCAGCATTATAAAAAAGGGTTTGATGTAATTTTAATTGGTCATAAAAACCATCCTGAAGTGATAGGCACTATGGGCCAGCTTCCAGAAGGAAGTATAAAGCTAATTGAAACTATTAAAGATGTAAACAATTTAAATAAAAATAATTTTACAAAGCCTCTAGCTTATATTACACAAACAACTTTATCAGTAGATGATACTGCCGAGATAATTCAATCATTAAAAACTAAATTTCCGAATATAAAAGGGCCAATAAAAGAAGATATTTGTTACGCTACAACTAACAGGCAAAAGGCAGTTAAAAAAATTGCACCTTATTGTGACATGGTTTTTATTATTGGAAGTCGAAATTCCTCAAACTCTGTAAGGTTAGTAGAAGTTGCAAAAAAAGCTGGCTGCAAAAATTCATTATTGATACATTTTGGAAAAGAATTACCGGTTGAAGAAATTAAAAAATGTAAAAAAATAGGTATATCTTCAGGAGCTTCTGCACCAGAACAACTAGTGCAGAATCTAATAAATGATATAAAAAAAAATTGCGAAGTATCAATAGAAGAAGTAGTCGTAGCAGAAGAAAAAGTAGTTTTTAAATTACCTAAAGAATTAAACTAAATGGCTGTATATACAAAATTTACTGATAAAGATATTGAGTCTATTTTATCAAATTATTCGATTGGGAGTTTAAATAGTTTTCATGGAATAAAGGAAGGTATTGAAAATACAAATTATTTTTTATCTGCTGGTAAAAAAAAGTATATTCTTACAGTTTATGAAAAAAGAGTTAAAGAAGAGGATTTGCCTTTTTTTTCTAGTTTAATGACTGGTTTGCACAAATCAGGATTTAAGTGCCCTGTACCAGTAATAAATATTAATAACGGCTCTATTACTAAATTTAAAAATAAAAAACTTATGATTGTTAGTTTTATTGAAGGGCAAGCAAAAGAGGTTCTGAGCCCAGATAATTGTAAATCAATAGGTAAAGAAGTATCAAAAATGCATGAAATAACAAAAAAATTTACATTAAAAAGACAAAATGATTTATCTATTAAATCCTGGAGAAAAATATTTGATTCAGTAAAAGATAAATGTAACAAAATCCATAAAGATCTTCCAAATTTAATTGAGTTAAATTTAGTTGATGTTGAAAAAAATTGGCCTTCTAATTTGCCTAAAGGTATCATTCATGCTGATTTATTTAATGATAATATTTTTTTTAAAGAAAATAAATTTAGTGGAATAATAGATTTCTACTTTTCATGTAACGATTTTTTTTCTCTCGAAATTGCCATATGTTTTAACGCGTTATGCTTTGATGGGCCTCAGAATAATCTAAGCTTCAACGTCACAAAAGCAAAAAAGTTTATTGATGGATACAGTGAAATTAGAAAACTCTCTGATGAAGAAAAAAGAAGTATAAAAATTTTATCACAAGGATCAGCATTAAGATTTCTTCTAACTAGAGTTTTTGATGCTTTAAATACTGTAGAAGGTGCAATAGTTAAAGTTAAGGATCCAATGGAGTATTTAAAAAGATTAGAATTTTATAAAAATTCTAAAGATTTTGAGGACTATTTTTTTTAATGAAATATACAGTTTATACTGATGGAGCTTGCTCAGGTAATCCTGGTAAAGGCGGTTGGGCTGCTATAATTTTAGATTCCAATTTCAATCAATCTAGTATTTCCGGTAATGTAAAAAATTCTACAAATAACAGAATGGAGTTAATGGCTCCAATAATGGCCTTAAAAAAAATAAAAAAAAGATCTGAAATAATAATCTACACAGACTCGAAATATGTCAAAGATGGAATTACAGATTGGATTAAAAAATGGAAATTAAATAATTGGAAAAATTCAAGCAAAAAACCGGTTAAAAATAAAGACCTTTGGATTAAATTAGATAGCTCTTGCCAAAAACACAAGGTCAGTTGGAAATGGATTAAGGCTCACGCTGATAATAGACTTAATAATTTAGTTGATGAAATAGCTGTTCTAGAGACAAAAAAATAAAATATTTTATATTACTTTTAAAAAATTTTCTGCTGCAGAAATTTCACAAGTTGCAGTTTCTTTTTCTTCTTCGAAAACTTTACATACTCCATTATCTACTAGCATCGTATATCTATTTGATCTAACTCCTAATCCTTTGGCTGATTTATCAACTTCTGCTCCAATTGCTTTGGTAAAATTACAAAAAGGGTCTCCAAGCATAAATATTTTATCTTTCACATTTTGATTTTCACCCCAAGCTTTCATCACATTTGGATCATTGACTGCTATACAAATTATTTTTGCTATTCCCTTTTTAATTGTTAAATCATAATTTTTAACAAAACCTGGTAGATGGATCGCTGAGCATGTTTTAGTAAAAGCTCCAGGCATACCTAAAATAATGATTTTATTATTTTTACATAAAGTTAAAATATCAATTTTTTTTACTTCAATATTTTCATCAAGATAAAATAATTCAGAACTCGGTAATTTATCTCCTATTTTTATTTTCATTTTATTTTACTTAAGATATATTTTTTTATTTGTAATTTAGAATTTTTAACAATATCAAATTTCTCTTTTTTATCTACCTGTACTTTAAGGTGAGATGGTGCCTCTAAAATTTTGCCAATAACTTCTTTGATAGTATCTCTAAATTTGAAAGGATGAGCAGTTCCAAGAACAATAATATTTTTTAAACTCTTAAATTTTTCTGCTGCCCCAAACCCGGTAGCTGTATGCGGATCTATAATAAATTTATATTCTTTATCAATTTTTTTAATTATAGTTTTAGTTTCCTCATCATTAATTTTTACAGCCTCAAAATCTTTTTTAATATCATTAATTTCATTGATATTTAATTTAAACAAACCTTTTTTTGACAAATTCATCATTAAAAAATTCACCTTTTCATCATTTTCACCAAAAATATAAAAAAGTAATCTTTCAAAATTGCTAGCAACTTGAATATCCATACTTGGAGAGATAGAAGGTTTAACAATAACTGGTTTATATTCTCCAGTATTAATAACTCTTTGTAATATATCGTTCTCATTGGTTGCTACTATCAACTTATTAATCGGTAATCCCATTTTTTTTGCAACGTAGCCTGCATAAATGTCTCCAAAGTTTCCTGTTGGAACTGAAAAACTGATGTGTTCTTTCTTTAATTTAAAATAAGAGTAAAAATAATAAACTATTTGGCAAACTATTCTTGCCCAATTAATAGAATTAACTCCTGACATATTAATTTTTGATCTAAAACTATCTTCATTAAATAGTTCCTTAATAATTTTTTGACAATCATCAAAAGTTCCTTCAACTGCTACATTGTAAATATTTGAACCGCTCATAGTAGTCATAATTTTTCGTTGGATGTTTGAAATTTTGTTATGTGGATGCAATACAAATAAGTTTATATTTTTCCTATTTCTTAAAGCCGCTATCGCAGCGGCACCTGTATCCCCTGAAGTAGCTACAACTACATTTACAATTTTTTTTTTAGCTATTTTTAAATGATCGTACATGTTTCCTATAACCTGCATGGCTATATCTTTGAAGGCTAATGTTGGTCCATGATAAAGTTCGAGAAGATAAATATCTCCTAATCTTTTAAAATTAACAACTTCTTTATCTTTAAAATTGTTATATGATTTTTTTATTATATTACTTAGTTCATTTTTTTTTATTTCACCTTTACAAAAATTAAAAATTATTTCCGTTGCTAAGTCTCTGTAGTTTAATTTGCTTAAATCTTTTAATTCTTGATTATTATATCTTTTTATTTTATAAGGTAAAAATAGACCGCCACCAGGAGCAAGTCCTCTTAAAAAGATATCTTTAAAACTAAATTGTAAAGATTTATCTCTAGTACTAAAATAATTCATTTTTTTTTCTAAAATACAAATAATAAAATAAAATCGATATTGAAATAGAATACCACGTTATAGCATATTTAAGGTGATTGTTTGGCAAATCAACTGTAATTTTTTTAGGTTTAGGTATAATTATATTTTGATCCTCTAAATAAACAATAAATTCATTGAATCTTTTGCCGGTTACCTCTTCAACATCATCTAAATTTAATGAAAACCAAATATTTTTTTTCAAGTCATTGTCTGGAGTAAACAGATTTTTTTTATTTGCTTTTCTTAGTAGTCCATTAATATTATTAGATATAGTGTTTATTTTAGAATCATTCTTAAATTCTTTTTTAATCCATCCCCTGTTGATTAATACATATTCTTTATTTTTTGTTTCAAAAGGTGTTAAAACATCAAATCCTGGATTCCCTTTTTCATTTAAACTATATAAATATATTTGTTCTCCAAAGATATATTCTCCACTTAAACTTACTCTTTGATAGTTCTTTTTAATATTTTTAGTGTATTGAATTGGTTTTGATTTTAAACCTTGTTTAATTTGATAAATCAGGTCTTGTTTCCATTGCAATCGATAAATTTGCCAAGTTCCTAAAGAACAAAATAATGTAATAAAAGAAATTACAAAAATGTTAAATAAAAATACTTTTTTCAATTAATTTTTAACTTCCCCAAATATATATAGCAGCAAATAAAAATAACCAAACTACGTCTACAAAATGCCAATACCACGCAGCTGCCTCAAAACCAAAATGATGATCAGGATTTGAATGTCCTCTCATAGATCTGAATAAACAAACAGCAAGAAATATTGTTCCTACAATTACATGAAAACCATGAAATCCTGTTGCCATGTAAAATGTTGAACCATATATATTCCCATCTATTGTAAAAGTTGCGTGATGGTATTCGTAAGCCTGCAAACAAGAAAAAATAAAACCTAAAAATACTGTTGCAACTAAACCATTAATTAAATCTTTTCTATCATTAACTATCATTGCATGATGGGCCCACGTAACAGTAGTCCCAGATAATAAAAGTATTAAAGTATTTATTAAAGGAATATCCCATGGATCAAAAGTTTTAATATCAGCGGGGGGCCATATTTTTCCTATCGCTTCAGTTGGAAAAAGACTCGCATTAAAAAAAGCCCAAAACCAAGCTACAAAAAACATTACCTCTGATGCTATAAACAGGGTCATTCCATATCTGTGTCCAATTTGAACTACAGGAGTATGGTGGCCTTGGTGTTCTGCCTCTTCTATTACATCTCTCCACCACATAAAAGCTCCGTAAATAACTAATGCAGTTCCTATTAGTAATAGCCACAAAGCTTTAGAATGAAAATAATAAACAGCTCCAAATGCCATAACTAATGTTGCAAAAGAAACATATATAGGCCAAGGGCTTGGATCTACTAAATGAAAACCATGTTTTTTTTCGTTTGAAGTCATATCTAAATTTTATTCTTTTTATAATAATCTGATGCAAAGAAGGTGAATGATAGTGTCACATCAGATATATCTTTTGTTTTATTATCATCAACGACTTTTGGATCCAAGAAAAATGTTAATATAAATTCTTGGTTTTCACCTGATTTTAATGTTTGTTTTTCAAAACAAAAACAACCAATTTTATTTAAATAAATCCCAAAAGAAGGTGGAGAAACGTTGAATGAAGCTGAGCCAGAAGTTTCAGTACTACTTTTATTTATAACATTAAATTTTACTGTATGAACCTCTCCTGGTTTTAAACTTAGTGTATTTTTTTCAGGATAAAAATCCCAATTAAGCATACCATTTGTATTGGTATCAAATCTTAATTTATAGTCATGGTCCACTACAATTTTTGGTATTTCCTTTTTTGATGCATTTTGAGTAGTTCCACCAAAACCTGTCACCCTACAAAAAAGATCATAAAGAGGCACAGCAGCAAATGAAAGTCCCAGCATAAATACAAATATAAATATAAGTGCTATTGGAGTAAGTTTTTTTTTATTTAAATTCATTAAATTTCTCTGTTGTAAATTCCAATATTATAAAAAGTCAAAATAAATAAAAAAATCATAAATGCCACAAGTATTATTGCAGTAATTATATTTTTTTTGTTTTTATTCATCAAATATTTAAAATTAAATTATCAAGTAAAATTAGCATAAATAAAAAAAATAGATAAAAGATAGAGTAGAGAAAAATTTTTCTCGCTAAAATATTGGATTTCTTAACGTTTAAAGTTTTATATAATTTAAAACAAAGAAAAACATAATATAACGACATCATTAATGATATAATTAAGTAAATAATGCTTCCAAAATTAAAAAAATAAGGGGCAGCAACTATTGGTGTTACCAACAAAGCATATATTAAAATATTCAATTTTGTTTTTTTGACGCCTGCTATTATGGGCATCATTGGTATCTTTGCCTTTTTGTAATCTTCAGACTTATATAAACTCAAAGCCCAGAAATGGGAAGGTGTCCAAAAAAAAATAATAAAAAATAAAATAATTGGTTCTATAGAGATTGTTCCAGTTGCAATAGTCCAACCAATAACAGGTGGTAGGGCTCCTGCTGCGCCACCAATGACAATATTTTGTGGTGTTTTTCTCTTTAGCCAAATTGTATAGATAAAAAAATAAAAACCTATTGTAAAAGCTAACAAAGCAGCAGAGATAAAGTTGGTAAAATAATATAGCATTAAAATAGATATAATGGATAAAGTAATTCCAAAGAGCAAAGCTTGTTCTTTTTTTACTTTACCAGTTGGTATTGGTCTAAGGCATGTCCTACTCATCATTGCATCAAGGTCGGACTCATACCACATATTTAAGGTTCCTGCAGCACCTGACCCGATCGCTACAGCCAATAATGATATAACTAAAATTAAAAATGAAACATCAACTGGTGCAATAATTATACCGACAAAACAGGTAAATAAAACTAAAGACATAACCCTTGGTTTCATTAAATTGAAAAAAGACTGAAAATTATAAGTCACTCTTTCTTTTTGAACTCTGGTTTTTATAAATGATTGGTTCAATTTATTTTACTTTAGGTAGCTCTTCAAAAGTATGAAATGGAGGAGGTGAAGTTACTGTCCATTCCAAAGTTGTAGCACCTTCTCCCCATGGGTTTTGTTCTGCTTTTTGTTTTTTCAAAAATGCATACAGAAGATTTAATAAAAAAACGACTAAACCAATTATAGAAATATAAGATCCGATTGATGATATATAATTCCAACCAGCAAAAGCGTCGGGATAGTCTGCGTACCTTCTTGGCATTCCAGCTAATCCTAAAAAATGTTGTGGAAAAAAAATTAAATTTACTCCAATAAATGTTAACCAAAAGTGAAGTTTTCCTAAAAATTCTGAATATTCATAACCAGTCATTTTACTGAACCAATAATACCAACCTGCGAAAATTGCAAAAACTGCTCCTAAAGATAGAACGTAATGAAAATGAGCTACAACATAGTAAGTATCATGTAATGCTGTATCTACTCCAGCGTTTGCCAAAACTACTCCCGTAACTCCACCTAAAGTAAATAAAAAAATAAATCCTATTGCCCAAAGCATCGGAGTTTTAAAACTAATTGATCCACCCCACATAGTTGCTATCCAGGAGAAAATTTTTATGCCTGTTGGCACGGCAATAATCATGGTTGCTGCCAAAAAATATGCTTTAGTGTCAGTATCTAGTCCAACGGTATACATATGATGAGCCCACACAACAAATCCAACTGCTCCTATAGCAACCATTGCATACGCCATTCCAAGGTAGCCAAATACAGGTTTTTTAGAAAAAGTTGAAACTATATGACTAATCATTCCAAATCCTGGAAGGATTAAAATATAAACCTCTGGATGGCCAAAAAACCAGAATAAATGTTGAAATAGTACTGGATCACCACCTGTTTGAGCTTCAAAAAAAGATGTACCAAAATTTCTGTCAGTTAGAAGCATTGTTATTGCTCCAGCAAGAACAGGTAAAGATAAGAGAAGCAAGAAAGCAGTTACTAAAATTGACCATGAAAATAATGGCATTTTGTGTAATGTCATTCCAGGAGTTCTCATGTTTAAAATAGTTGTTATAAAATTTATTGCCCCTAAAATTGAAGAAGCTCCTGCTATATGTAGACTTAAAATTGCTAAATCCATTGCCGGACCTGGTTGCCCGGTTTTAGAAGATAAAGGTGGATAAATTGTCCAACCTCCTCCCACTCCCTGAGCACCTGGGGGGCCATCTACAAAGATAGAGCTTAATAATAAAATAAATGCCACCGGCAATAACCAAAAAGAAATATTGTTCATTCTAGGAAAAGCCATATCAGGAGCTCCGATCATTATGGGAACAAACCAATTTCCAAACCCACCTATCATAGCAGGCATTACCATAAAAAAGATCATTATAAGACCGTGTCCAGTTACTAAAACATTATATAAATGATAGTTGCCTCCAAGTATACCATCGCCTGGGTGCATCAGCTCCATTCTCATTAAAACTGAAAAAGCTGAACCTATTATTCCTGCTATGATAGCAAAAATAAGATACATAGTTCCAATGTCTTTATGATTAGTAGAGTAAGCCCATCTCTTCCACCCTGTTGGTGTATGATGATTATCTGTTAAATTTGATCCGTACATTTTAATTAATCCTATTTAATTTTTTTGCTACTTTTAATTTTTTATTTAAATCACCTTTAGCAAATTTTTGTTTAGCTTCTTCAAGCCATAAATTGTATTCTTGTTCTGATACTACATTGACAGTGATAGGCATAAAAGCATGCTTTATACCACACAACTCTGAACACTGACCGTAATAAGTGCCTATTCTGTCTGCCTTAAACCATGTTTCATTAATTCTTCCAGGCACAGCGTCTCTTTTAACTCCAAAAGATGGTAGCGCCCAAGCATGTAGTACATCATTAGCTGTTATCATAACTTTTACAACTTTATTTACGGGCACGTAAACCTCGTTATCTACTGTAAGTAATCTTGGCTGATTTTCTTTTAAATCTTTATCTTCAACCATATAAGAATCAAAAATTATATTTTCATCTGGATACTCGTAGCCCCAGTACCATTGATAACCAACTGCTTTAATTGTTACTTCAGCTTCTGGTATTGTATCTTGAGAATATAAAACTTTAAAAGATGGGACTGCCATTACAATTAATATTAGGCAAGGAATTAAAGTCCAAAGGACTTCTATCATCGTGTTATGACTTGTAGTCGAGGCTATCTTATTTTTTGAAGCACGATATCTTATACAGGTATACAAAAGTAAAAATAAAACAAATGCTGTAATAGCTGTAATAATTGGCAACAACATATAATCGTGGAACCAAACAATATCTTCCATTCCTTTAGATGCTGCTTTCTGAAAACCTAGCTGCCAATCCTTTGGCTCGTTAGCTAGAACAAATTCTGGCGTTAAGCCAAAAAATATATAAGCAAATTTTTTTATCATAAGTTTTTATACAGTTTTTAAAGAATTTAACAATTTCAATTAATGCGACAATTAATAAGATTTATTGATAAAATTCACCAATGAAATAGCGCTAATTACTGCAGTATCAGACCTTAGAATATTTTTAGACATAGTGAATGGGATTACATTTGAATTTCCGAGTATTAACTCACGCTCTGAGAGTGAAAAGTCACCCTCTGGACCAATTAAAATTGAAAGTAATTTACTACCTTTTAAATCGTTTGTTTTAAGAGCATTTTTATTATTGACGTCCGCAAACAATATTTTCGTAGAATTGTCTAAATTTTTTAAAAAAAATTTCAATTTTGTTACTTCTGAAATTTTAGGTGGAACTAATTGATTAGATTGTTCTGTTGCCTCTATAACTATTTTTTTTGCTCTATCATAATTTAATTCTTTAATTTCTGTTCGCTCTGAAACAATTGGAGTTATTTTACCTACTCCTAGTTCAGTTGCTTTTTGAAGAATAGTATTCATAGGATTTTTTTTTACTAGACAAATTGCTAATTCAATATTTGATGGATTCATGGGATGTCTAACTCTATCTAAAAATTTAATCTCGGCTCTATCTTTATCTAAAAAAACTATTTCACTTTTCCATTCACCATCTTTATTAAAAAAATTTATCTTTGACCCTTTTTTTAGTTTCATCACATTAACAACATAGTGAGTATGTTCTTTTGAGAGTAAACTGTTAGTATTTTCAACTATACTGTTAGGGTGATATAATCTAATATTCATAAATAATTATATACTACAAATAAAATTAATTTAATTAAAGGAGCTTAATTATGGCAAAAGGACAAAGAGCAGGTGATATTCCTATAGGAGTAGATGTAGTTGAAGGTAAATCTTATTTTTGGTGTTCATGTGGAAAGAGTTCAAGACAACCTTTTTGTGATGGATCTCATAAGGGAACAGAATTTAAATCAGTGGTTTACAAAGCTGATCAATCGAAGAAGGTTTTTTTCTGTACTTGTAAACAAACTAATGACCAACCACTTTGTGATGGTTCGCATAATGTCTAATAAAGTATGAAAACTAAAGCTATAATATTTGATGCATACGGCACATTATTTGATGTGAATTCTGCTGCTGAAAAATGCAAAGGGAAAATTGGAGAAAAGTGGGAACCCTTTGCAAATTTTTGGAGGACCACTCAGTTAGAATATACTTGGCTTAGAAGTATAATGAGAAAACATAAAGATTTCTGGCAAGTTACTGAGGATAGTTTAGATAAGTCTATTAAAGTTTTTAATATTGATAAAAATATGAAAAATGAATTATTAAATCTTTATAAAGTTTTGTCCCCTTATCCAGAGGTAAAAGAGGTTTTAAAAAATTTAAAAAAGAAAAATCTTAAGCTAGCAATACTTTCAAACGGTACTCCAGATTTAATTAATGAGTTGGTAAGCACCAACAATTTAGATGCTTTTGATGATCTTTTTTCAATTGAAGAGGTAAAAATTTACAAGCCTGACTCAAGGGTCTACAATCTTCCAGTTAATAAATATAAAATTCAACCCAAAGAAGTTGTTTTTTTGAGTGCTAACACTTGGGATGTATCAGGTGGTGGTAATTTTGGTTACAACGCTGTCTGGGTAAATCGTAACAACTCTCAT
>MDTC01255192.1_pt1 | contig 50460 bp, 39 predicted proteins | sample 811181 | NCBI WGS metagenome assembly MDTC01 (sample SAMN05326644, study PRJNA326480) | marine metagenome | isolation source: seawater | place: Pacific Ocean: North | collected 2011 | reverse complement strand
GCGGGATCGATCCCGCCCGCCCCTACAGCTCCAGCAGGTCGATCGTGACCTCGCCCTCGCCGGTGTGGCCGACCGAGTTGCTCTGGTTGTCGCCTTCGTTGTAGCTGCCCCCGCCGCCGGAGATGTTGATGCCGGCGTCGCCGCCGGAGTAGCCGCCGCCGCCGCCCGAGCCCCAGGAGCCCGGACCGCCGCCGCCACCGCCAAAACCACCGGCAGCCGTGCCCTTTCCGCCGAGCACACCGCCGGTCCAGCCCTCGCCGCCGGAGCCACCACCGCCGGTGTACGGGTCGCTGGCGCCGGCGCTGTTGATGCCGCCGCCAGCGTTGCCCGTGTAGATGGCGGGCACCCGGCCGCCTTCGCCGAGGTCGGAGGACTTGGCGGTGCACGCGTCCGAGGCCACGGTCGAGGTGACGGTACCGCCGCCGTAGCCGCCATACTGGCCACTGAGCGCATCGCAGCCGGCCCGCCGGACCGTGTAGGCGCCATAGTTGTTGGACGCTCCGCCACCACCGGCGACCAGCATGGGGGAGTCGTCCGAGCGCATGACCCAGGTGGCCCCGCCGCCGCCGCTGTTGGTGCCGTCGGACTTCCCTTCCTGGCCGACCGCGATGATCAGCACCTCGCCGCGGGTCAGCTCGAAGTCGCCGCGGAGGATGGCAGCGTTGCCCCCGGGGATGCCGGAGCCAGTGATTCCCGAGCCCGACGCGCCCATCGCCGAGATCCGGTAGGTGCCGTCGACGGGCACGACCCACTCCTGCAGGCCGTCGGTCACCACGACCTCGCCCTCCAAGGTGGTGGCGTTGTAGCCGTCGGCGCTGTCGCAGTCGGTCTGCTTGGGGCCGGTGCGGCCGGTGGTGTCGCAGGTGGTGAACACGCGAGGGCCGGCCCAGGTCTCGGGAACGACCTCGACCGCCGTGGGCAGGCCGGCGCCGTCCTCGTCCACCGGGGTCACCGCGCAGCGCCAGCTCTCGTCGTCGAAGAACTGGCTCGCCTCGATGGTGTCACCGGGCAGATCCGTGGTGCTGGCGCCGGTGTACTCGAAGGTGTCGACGCTCCAGGCGATCTCGTAGGAGACGTCGTCTCCGTCGGCATCGGTGCTCGGCGTGACCAGCACGCAGCGCATGTCGTCGATGCCGGGGATGGGCTCCTCGGGGGCGATGGCGAACTCGGGGGTGGACGGGGGCGAGTTCAGCACGGTGACCGAGTGGCTGACGGGGTCGCCTTCGTCGACGCCGTCGCTGGGCACGACGGTCACCTCGACCACCTGGTGTTTCTCGAAGAGCGAGGTCGAGAGCACATTCCGGTTGACCCCGGAGAAGACCTCGGTGCCGTCCACGCTCCAGGTGTAGGTGAGCTCGACCGGCTGGCGGTCGGGGTCCGAGGCCTCCACGATCGCGACCAGCTCGGTGTCGGTGTAGATGTCCTCCTCGCTGAAGACGATCCTGTCGACGGTCGGCTTGCCGTTGAGGATCTCGATCTGGATGGTCGCGGGCTCGGAGACGTCCTCTCCGTCGAAGGCGACCGCGTGCCCGGTCCAGATCTCGCCCGGGTAGGTGAAGGCGGCGGGCACGTTCGGGCCGTCGAAGGGCGTGCCCTTGCCGTCGCGGGTCCAGTAGTAGCGCATCTCGACGGTGTCCCCGTCGACGTCGGCGCCGCTGCCGGACATCGACAGGCTCTCGGTGCTGACCACCTGGGTGACGTCCGCGCTGGCCTCGGCGGTCGGCGCGGTGTTGAGGATGGTGACCTCGGCGGTCGCGGGCGCGCCGTCCTTCTTGCCGTCGTTGGGGGTGACGGTGACGGTCCAGACCTGTCCCTTGCTGGTCGCCTCCGCGGGCACGAGGGCCTCGGTGAACTCGGAGCGCGCGGTGCCGTCCACCGACCAGGCGTAGGTGTAGGTGATCTCGTCCCCGTCCAGGTCGCGGGCGGTCGAGAGGAACTCGACGGAGAGCTTGTCGACGCTGTGCACGCGCTGGGCGACGTCGTCGGACTCGGCCGGCACGATCTTGACCAGCAGGCTGGACGGCTCGGCGTTGCAGCCCACGAGGGCGGCAATCACGATCAGGGACGGGAGGGAACGAGACATGGGGGGCTCCAGCAGGACGTGCTGGAGGGTAGCTGCCCGTTTTGCGATCGTCGCGGGTGGGGTTGGGGGACCCCGCCCGCCCTAGAACCCGAGCCAGTCCACCGTGACCTCACCCTCCGCAGCGTTGCCCACCGAGTTGCTCTGGTTCGAGCCACCGTTGTAGCTGCCGCCGCCGCCGGAGATGTTGCGGGAGGCGTCGCCGCCGGAGTAGCCGCCGCCGCCGCCGGCTGCGTACGAGCCGTTGCCGCCGCCGCCGCCGCCGAAGCCGCCGTACGCGGAGCCCTTTCCGCCAAGAGCGCCCTCGAACCAGGAGAACCCGCCGGAGCCGCCGTAGATGTAGGCGTAGGGGTCATCCGCGCCGTTGGTGCTGTAGCCGGCGCCCGCGTTGCCGTTGTAGGTGCCGGGCACGCTGCCGCCCTGACGCAGCGCGCTGGTCTTGGCGCGGCATGCAGTGGAGGCCGGGGCGCCCGAGGTCGCGGTGCCGCCGCCGTAGCCGCCGTACTGACTGGTCAGGGCGTCACAGCCGTTGCGGCGCCCGTAATAGCTGCCGTAGTAGCTGGTGGATCCGCCACCGCCGGCGACCAGCAGCGGGGTGTCGTCGCTCATCATCACCCAGGTCGCGCCACCGCCGCCGCTGCTGGTGCCGTCGGTCTTGCCCGGCTGGCCGACCGCGATGAGCAGGGTGTCGCCGCGCTTCAGCTCGAAGTCGCCGCGCAGGACCGCGCCCCGTCCGGGCGCGTACTTGTAGAAGGAGGACGTGCTGGCGCTGCCCTCCGCACCCTTGGCGGTGATCCGGTAGGTGCCGTCGACGGGGACGACCCACTCCTGCACCCCGTCCACCAGCACGACCTCGCCCTCGAGGGTCGTGGCGTTGTAGCCGTCGGCGCTGTCGCAGTCGGTCTGCTTGGGGCCGTTGCGGCCGGTGGTGTCGCAGGTGGTGAAGACCCGGGGGCCGGCCCAGGTCTCGGGCACGACCTCGACCGCGGTGGGCAGGCCGGCGCCGTCCTCGTCCACCGGGGTGACCTCGCAGCGCCACGACTCGTCGTCGTAGAACATGCGCGCGGGCACGGTGTCGCCGGGTAGATCCGTGGTGTCCGGCGCGGTGAACTCGAGCAGGTCGACCGTCCAGCCGATCTCGTAGGAGATGTCGTCCCCATCGGCATCGGTGCTGGGCGTGACCAGCTGACAGCGCATGTCGTCGATGCCGGGGATCGGCTCTGCGGGGAAGATCGTGAACTCGGGGGTGGTGGGCAGCGAGTTCAGCACGGTGACCGACTGGCTGACCGGCGCACCGTCGTCGACGCCATCGTTGGGCACGACGGTGAGCTCGATGACCTGGTGCTTCTTGAAGAGCGAGGTCGACAGCGCGGTCCGGTTGACGCCGGACGAGACCTGGGTGCCGTCGACGGTCCAGGTGTAGGTGAGATCCACAGGCTGCCCGTCGGGGTCCGAGGCCTCGACGATCGCGACCAGCTCGGTGTCCGTGTAGACCTCCTCCGCGTTGAAGGTGATGCTGTCCACGGTGGGCTTGCCGTTGAGGATCTGGATCTCGACGGTGGCGGGCTCGGAGACGTCCTCCCCGTCGAAGGCGACCGCGTGTCCGACCCAGGTCTCGCCCGGGTAGGTGAACGCGGCGGGCACGGTGGGGCCGTCAAACGGCGTGCCCTTGCCGTCGTTGGTCCAGTAGTAGCGCATCTCGACGGTGTCCCCGTCGAGGTCGGTGCCGCTGCCGGTCATCTCCAGGCGCTCGGTGCTGACCACCTGGGTCAGGGTGGCATTGGCCTCGGCGACGGGCGGGGTGTTGAGGATGGTGACCTCGGCGGTGGCGGCCACGCCGTCCTTCTTGCCGTCGTTGGGGGTCACGGCCACGGTCCAGACCTGGCCCTTGCTGGTGGCCTCGGCGGGCACGAGGGCCTCGGTGAACTCCGGGCGCGCGGTGCCGTCCACGGACCAGGCGAAGCTGTAGGTGATCTCGTCGCCGTTCAGGTCCCGGGCCGTCGACAGGAACTCGACCGCGAGCTTGTCGCTGCTGTGCACGCGCTGGGCGACGTCCTCTGAGTCCGCGGGCACGATCTTGACCAGCAGGCTGGACGGCTCCGCGTTGCAGCCGGCGAGTGCGGCGAGGACGAGCAGGGGGGGAAGGGCGCGGGACATGGGTCCTCCAACGTTCAGGCCGGCAAGTCTATCAGCCGTGTGAACTTCGCGTGAGGTCGGGTGGGATGTCGCAGTGCTGATCCGCGCGGTCGCGATGCTGGTAGGCTCGCGCGCCCGGAGGCGAGATGGAGGATGGCGAGGGCCGGAGGTTGGACCGGCGTGGGTTTCGCGTGCTGCGCGCGACGACGCTCGCCGAGACCCCGGGGAGCGGGCAGCTGCGGGCGGGGGCGGCCGCGATCGACCTCACCCCGGCGCTCGGGCTGGACACGGCGGGCTTCGGCTTCCCGTCGAGCCGGCACAGCAGCGGCATCTTCGGTCGCCTGCGCGGCACGGTGCTGCTGCTCGAGGCGGCGGACGGCGGTCGGGTGCTGCTGGTGGCCACCGATCTGCTCGCCGGCACCCGCTTCCTCACCGAGACCCTCGCCCAGCGCCTCGGTCCCGAGCTGGGCATCGGCCTGGACCGCATCTGGCTCTGCGCCAGCCACACCCACTCGGCGCCGGGCCACATCTTCGGCGAGCGCTTCTACGACTGCCTCGCCGCGCGCACCAACGACTTCGACCTGGACCTTGCGGGCTGGCTGGTCGACCGGCTGGCGGAGGCGGCGCGGGAGGCGGCGGGGCGGCTCGAGCCGGCGAAGGTGGGGGTCGGTCACGCGCCCTTGTGGGGCATGGTCTGGCAGCGGTCCCTGCTGGCGATGCTCGCGAACCACGGCGAGCCCAGCCTCATGGGGGCGGGGCGCAAGGCGGAGCACGCCCGGGCGCTGGGTCAGGCGCTGACTGGGGAGCAGGTGCCCGACGGCCTGGACCCGGCGTTTGCCGCCGTGGACTCGCGGATCACGGCGATCTGGGCCGAGTCCCTGGACGGCCGTCCGATCGGCCTGCTGGGGCTGTCCAGCGCGACCCCGACCCTGCTCCCCGCCCACCTGGCCCTGCTCTCCCCGGACGCGGTCGGCGTGGCCTGCCGGCGGGTCGTGCACGCACTGCACCGCTGCCACGGGGTCATCGCGCCGGTCGGCATGGCGGCGGCGGCGATGGGGGACACGAACCTGGTCGATCCGGTGCTCGACATCGCCACCTTCCGCCAGACCCGCGCCGAGGGCCCGCCCCTGAAGCGCCGGGAGGACCTGATCGACCTGACCGAGCGTACCGGCAGGCACCTCGCGGCCGCGCTCCTGCGCGCCTGTGCGCGGGCCCGGGAGGACGCGCGGGCGGACCTGGAGCTGGAGGTGCGCTTCGCCGAGTTCGAGATCCCCGGCGCGTCGGGCCCGAGCTGGCAGCTGCCGGCGGAGCACCAGGTGGGCAATGCCCAGTTTGGCGGTTCGGAGCTGAACAACCCGGGCGAGCCCATGATCGCGACCTGGTGGTCCCTGCTGTCGGCCGGGGTCCTGAGCCGCCTGTTCATGCGCTGGCTGGTGGGCGAGCCCTCGGGCCGGCGCTCGCGGTGGTGGTTCCCGGTGCCGGTGAAGCTGCCGGTGTGGGGCGACGATCCCCACGCGCCCAAGAACCACGTGCTGTACGACGTGCTCCGCACCTTCGGCCGGCGCTTCTACGGTCGCAACCTGCGGGCCGGCGACGCCTTCGAGCCCAACCTCCCCTTGCGCCACCTGCGCCTGGGGGATCACGAGCTGCTGGGCATCTCCGTCGAGCCCAGCCAGGTGCTCACCGCCCGGATCCGCCAGGCCCTGCGCCCGGACGCCCCCCACCGGGTGCTCGTCATCGGATTGTGCGGGGGCTACGCCGGCTATGCTGTGACCCAGGACGAGTACCGCGTCCAGGACTACGAGGGTGCTGCGACCCTGTGGGGACGCGACTTCGGCGTGTACGTGCAGGCCATGTGTGAGCGGGTGGCCGCCGGTCCGGCCCGACCCATCGGCGCGGTGGTGCCCGGCGAGGCCACCTTCGACACGGACCCACGCGCCCTGGGCTCCCCCGTGTCCCTGCACGTGCCCCCGCGCGCCCTGCAGCTCTTCACCGGACAGGCCGAGGTGGTGCTGGGCGCGTGGCCTGCCGACTGGCCCCGGCTGGCCGACGCGATCGAGCCCGACCCGCCCGCTGGGGAGGCGCCACCGGGTGATGCCCAGCTGGTCTCGCTCGCGACCGAGGTGCTCGGCGACCGGGATCGCCTGGTGCTCTGGGGCTGGTGGTTCAGCGACCCGGTGCGTCCGTCGGAGCGCTTCGAGCCCCTGGCGGACGGCTGGATCGTCCGCCTGCAACGCCTGGGATCCGATGGGTGGGAGGACCTGCGCTGGGGGCCGTGCACGGTGGACGATCGGGACGTGAGCTTCTTCCTCCGCCGCGCCATCAGCGCCGACCTCACCCGAGTGCGCTGGGTCGCCAGCGTGCGCGTCCCCCGCGACCTGCTGCCCGACGGGACCCAGGTGAGGCTCCAGGTGGCGGACCGCGCGGGGATCCGACCGCTGGAGGGCTCGGTGGTGAAGCCGTGGAGGTGGTCGGCGAAGGGGGAGGGGGATCTGCGCGGGGGGTGAGGGAGTCGGGGTAGGGGTCGGTCTCGGTCTCGGTGTCGGGCTCGGGCTCGGTCGAAGCGGGGAAGGTGCGCGCGGTCTGCCCTGCCCCCACCACGAAGGCACGGAGGCGCGGAGGGCCACGGAGGGGGGAGGTGGCGGCGCGGAGAGGGTCGTGCTGGCGGGTTGGATGAATGGGGCCTTGGGGGGTCGTTGCGGACGTGGGCGCGTCCCTCTCGAGCGGATCCCCGGTGGTGCGACAGTGGAGAGGGCGAGTGCTCGGCCGGAAGAGACGTTCGAGGCCTATCGAACCGAGAGGCAGCAGAACCCGTTCCGCCCCTGCCATCCTCTCTCCGTGGCCCTCTGCGCCTCCGTGCCTTCGTGGTGAGGGTGTGGCTGAACGCATGCAGCCCCCTCCCTCGTCCCCGTCCGGCCCGGCCCCCCGGCCCGCCCCTCAAGGCCTCGTCGCCACCAGCACCTGCGCCGTCCCGGTCGCCAGCGACCTCCGCTCACTCACCGCGAACCCGGCGCGCTCCACGCAGCGCAGCAGGCCGCCTTCGAGCAGATCGCGGCCGACCTCGGGCTCGGCGAGGCGGAGGTAGAGGCGGAAGACGGGGTCGATGGGGAAGGGGGCGCGGCCGTCGAAGTCGAGCACGACGAGGCGACCGCCGGGGCGCAGGCAGCGGGCCGCGGTGGACAGGGCGCCGGCGCGGGTGGCGGGGTCCATCTCGTGGAGCACGAAGGCGAGCAGGGCCGCGTCGAAGGGTTCTTCGGCCTCGAACGCCAGGATGTCGGCCTTGCGCAGGTCGGCCTCGGGGGCCTTCTTCCGCGCGCGCTCCAGCATGGGCTCGGCGAGGTCGAGGCCGGTGACGCGGGCTCCCGCGTCGACCATGCGCCGGGTCATGGCGCCGGTGCCCACGCCCAGCTCCAGCACCCGGGTCCCGGGCGTGATGCCGAGTGCGTCGACCACGGCACCGCGGAAGCGATCCTCGCCGCCAAACGGCAGGAGCAGGCTCCAGGCCATCCAGTCGTAGACCGGAGCCAGGCGGTCGTAGGGGTCGTAGTGGTGGTCGGGGGTCAGCTGCGCCTCACGAGCCAGGCCCCATAGCCGCCGACGTACCAGGTGCACGCGAGGGCGCCGGCCACGGCGAGGCCGACGTTCATGGGGGAGGCGTCCGCCGGTGAGGTGAGGTGCAGCACCAGGGCGCCGACCGCGTACGCGCCCATCGCCGCCCACGCGGAGAGCTTGGCGACGGCGCGCCACCGGGACGGGCGGATCCCGTCGGACAGGCCGTAGCCGACGGCACCGAACAGGAACGGGATCAACGAGAGGCCGGTCGTGAGCAGCGCCTGGTCGCCAAGCAGATCGACGGTCAGGGGACGCCACGCGCTGATCCCGCCGATGGGGCCGAGGGTCGCCAGCAAGAGCACGGCGACGTGCAGGGCGAAGGGCTGCTCCGGGGGCCCGTCCTCGGGGGCACGCGCGACCGGAGCCGGCGGCGCATCGGAGGGGTCGATGCTCCACGGCAGCGCCTTCGGGGGGTCGCCCGGAACCCACGGCAGCGAGGTGAGGAAGCCCTCGACGACCCCGTTCTCCAGCAGGGCGGCGGCCGCGCTGTCGAGGGTCTCGCGCACGTGGGGGGCGTCGGCGGCGATGCACAGCAGCACGCTCGGATCGGCGGCCCAGGTCAGCGCGGTGCTCGCCTTGGCGATGGACACCCGGTCGCGCCACAGGTCGGGTCGCAGGGCGAAGGACGCGGCGGGCAGGTCCGGGCAGAACAGGATGGCGAACCCGTCGTGCTGGTCGATCTCGACGTCGAGCGCCCCCAGGTTGCGCAGCGCGAGGGCGTGCAGAGCCTCCTCGTCGGCCAGATCCAGCGCCTCGAGGTGGTCCGCCCGGATGCCGAACCAGGTCTCGACGACGGGGGCGTGCACGGCGTAGGTCAGCTCGACTCCGGGGCCGAGCGAGCGGCGGAACACCTCCGGATCCTGGAGTTCCTCCGCCGAAGACGGAAGGATGAGGGGCAGGACCTTGTCGCGGACCAGGACGCTGACGTCGCTCACCGAAGCTCCGAGGGGGAGGGCACCCTGAAGTGGCCGCACGGACCATCCTCGTCCCGCGCCAGGTCGACCCAGTCGATGAACGCGGGCTCGTCGGGGTAGTTCCGGCCCAGGTAGCACATCGCGACCAGGTGCTGGGCGACGACCGTGTAGGCGTAGTGCTGGGTCTGGCCGATGAGCTCGCCGCCGCAGGTGTCGTCCAGCACGCGCTCGGCGCCGGCGCAGGTGATGTTGTCGCCGTAGAAGCGGTGCCACTCGGATGCGTCGCGGCCGGCTCGCCAGCGCAGGTACGCAGGGCGAATGTTGGTCGGACGCTTCACGCCGAACTGCCTGTCCAGGTAGCCAGCGTTGTGGGAGAGGATCGTGAGCACGACGCCGCTGCCCGAGGCGCCGAGCTCCGGGTCGTTCCACGCGTCGCCGAGCGCGCGCAAGGAGCCCTCGGTGCTTCGCCGGAGATCGGTGCGCTCGTCGGTGCCGCAGGGGCCAGCGATCCGACAGGCGAGCTCGCCTCCGGTGCGGTCGATGTACGGGGCGTCGCGCGGGGGCACGAGCCCCGACGGCGTCCACGAGATCCGCTCGCCGTTGACCTTGTCCAGCGCGCAGTCCTCGACTCGCACGCCGACCCGCCGCGCGGTCTCGGGCATGAGCTGCCACCAGCCGAGCGCGCAGACGTGGGACTGGACCGAGCCCTGGTAGCGGGACTCGGTGAGCGGAATGGCGGCCAGGGCCTCGGGCATGTCGGCCTCGTCCACCTGGGTCAGGACCTTGGCGTACGCGTCACGCACGGCGTCGACCCGCCGGTAGAAGTCGATCGAGCCCGCGTGCCGCTCGGCGGAGGCGACGAAGTGCAGGAAGGCCGCCTCGTCCCAGTCGGCGCGCTCCCGGCGCCGGCTCATGTCCTGGCCCTGGTCCTCGGCGAGCCGGGCGGACGGGCGCACCACGAGCCGATCCCAGCCGCCCTCCATGCCGCGCAGCGCGCTCTTGTCCTTGACCAGCTTCGAGGTCTCGGGCTCGGCGTACTCGTAGACCACCTCGCCGGGGCGGGGCAGGACCTCCACGCCCGGCCGGATCGCGTAGACCACGATGCCGCCAGCGACCGCAAGGGCAGCTCCGACGCCGAGGATCCCGCAGCCCAGGAAGAGCATGGGCAGGCGGCTCGGCTTCACCCGCACCGGGCTGGTCGGCGCGCGCGAGGTCGTTGTGCGCTGGCCCTCCCACGCCCCCAGCGCCTCTACCCGCACCAGCTCCAGCGCGACCCCGGAGCCCGGGCGACCCAGGTAGATCACGCCCCCCTCGTTCCACCACGCGGGCTGCTGCAGGGGGTCGACCCGCTCCCAGTCGACGTTGCCGTGGGGAGCGACCCGGACCGGGCTCGTGCCCACCGGCGTCACCACCGCCTGGCCGTCCTGCAGCTGCACCCGCACGTGGACCGGAGCGAGGGATCGCAGGGGGATCCGGATCCCGCCGGGCGGGGGTTCCTTGCCGATGTCGACCACGTTCGCGACGCCCTTGCCGCAGTGCTCCTGTCCCGAGGTCGGCCCCCCGAGTGCGCGAACGTACAGGTCGAAGCGCTGCTGTCCCACCGTCACCTCGGCTGGGGCATGCTACACCCGGTCGCATGGAGGGCTGCGTGAGAACCTGCCTCGTACTGCCTCTGCTCGCGATCGCCTGTGGCGGCGTGGAGCCCGAGCTCCTCTTCGACGAAGGCGAGCGCGACGTCGGATACGCCACCGTCGAGCTCACCTACCCCTCGGCCGCCGACGGCGAGGACCGGGTCATCACCGTGCAGGTGTGGTACCCGGCAGACCGCGGCGAGGCCCAGGCCGCCACCTACGAGGTCGCCGGCATCGTGTCGGTGGTCTCGGACGGGGCGTACGACGCGCCCGAGGCCCGGCTCGACGGCACCGCGCCGCTCGCGATCTACTCCCACGGCAGCGGGGGCCAGGGGCTGCTCGGCTACCCGTACGGCGAGCACCTCGCGTCGCACGGCTGGGTGGTCATGGCGCCCGATCACGTTGGCAACACCTCGCTCGACGCGACCGGCAGCGGCATGGACCCGTACGTGCTCACAGCACTCAACCGCCCGAACGACGTCAGCGCCACCCTGGACGCCGCGAACGACCTCGTCGACGGGGTCACCGTGGACGCCGACCACGCCCTGGTCATCGGCCACAGCTTCGGCGGCTACACGGCCCTGTCCGTCGGTGGCATGGTCCAGGACGTGGACGCGATGATCACGCTGTGCACCGATGTCGAGGACGATCCCAACTGCGCCCTGGTCGGAAACTCCGACATCGAAGCGGCGTTCCGAGCCGGTTTTCGCGATGAACGCGCGGTCGCCCTCGTGCCGCAGGCGCCCGGCCTCGTGTCCAGCGCCGTGAAGTCCAGCCTGGCCGACGTCGACGTGCCGGTGCTGCTGCAGTCCGGCGAGCGCGACCAGACCACGCCTCACGTCCGGGAGGCCGTGCCCACCTGGGACAACCTCGACGGCGAAGGCGACGTGTGGGTCAACCTCCCCGACGGCGGGCACTACACCTTCGTCACCGTCTGCGACGACCTCGAGCCCGCCCTGGTCAACCTGTTCATCCGGGGCATCGACGAGGACGGCTGCGGCGAGGACTTCCTCCCGGTCAGCGAGGCCATCCCGCGCCTGACCGCCACCCTGCACGCCTTCGGCAATCAGCATGTGCTCGGCGAGGAGGGCTGGACCGAGGCCCTGCTCGAGGGCGGGACCGAGGTGTGGGGCGCGGGGCTGGAGATCTCCGGTCGGGCCGAGTGAGGAGCGGCTGCACGGCGATCAACCGCCTGCACCCGGCCAGATGAGGATCGCCCACCCTCGGAGCCAGGCCATCAGCGAGACGAACGTCAGGAGCAGGGCGACCCAGATGCCGACGGCGGTGGGCACGACCCAGGCGGCGTCCTGACGGTCCTGCCACAGGCGCGGCTTGAGGCCGAGGAGCGCGAAGGTCGCGACGGCGGCGAGGTTGACGCAGACCAGGTTGACCGCGAACAAGAGCCCCGCGCCGGCAGCGCCGTCGACGTCGCCCGAGCCGAGGAGCATGCCGCTGACGACGACGGGAGGCAGCAGGGCGGCGGCGACCATGACCCCGATGAGGGCGGAGTCGACCGCGCGGGTCACCGACAGCGCGCCGGCGGTTCCGGCAGCGAGGGCGAGGGCGACGTCGGCGAGGGAAACCTGTGTTCGAATCGCGATCTCGCCGACCTCGGGGTTCACGCTCATCACCAGGCCGACCAGCAGGGAGAGGAGGAAGGCGCCCCCTGAGCCGGCCCCGTTCACCAGGGCAGCGCGCACGCCGAGGCGCCAGTCCACCAGCGCCGTCGAGAGCGCCAGCAGGAGGTTGGGTCCGACCAGCGGCGCGATCACCATGGCGCCGATGACGACCGCGGTGTTGTCCATCGCCAGGCCCACCGCCGCCACGATGGTCGACGCGACCACCAGCACGATGAAGGGCCCGTCGATGGCGCTGTCCTTGTCCATGCGCTCGCGCAGCTCCTCCCGGGAGACCCGCGCGAACAGCGGCTCGGGCTCGTCCTTGACCTCGTCGTCCTCTTCGAGCTCGTCGACGTCTGGAAGGCAGGACTCCAGCGCGCGGGTCACGACGACCTGCACCCGCTCCAGGTCGTGAACGCGCTCGACGACGCCCTCGACGTGCTCGGCGCGCAGGATCAGGCTGTGCAGGCGCGCGTCGTCACCGGCGGCGACGTGCCAGTGGTGGAGCACGCGGTCTTCGTGCTCGCCGAGGTCGAGGTCGTCCTCGCCGGTCGCGACGATGTCGAGCTGTCGGAGGGCCATGGGCACCGGGGGCTCCGGGGAGCCTAGCCGCGGTGGGCGCGCCGGGGGGACGCCTTCCGAGGTTCTGGTGAGGGGGCATGCCGCGAGCAGCGGGCGTGACGGGTCCCGGGCTCGCCGGTGCCGCCGACGACAGGACCCGCCTCACCCCGCGGCGAATGCCACCGCGTCGGCGCCGGCGGGCAGGACCCGGGGGCAGTCGGGGTCGGTCGCGGCACGCCAGATGGCCTCGGCAACGTCGCTGGCGTGGGTGAGCGGCGCGTCCGCCGGCGGGTTGAGCATGCGCTGCACCACGGTCTGCACGAAGTCGGCGTACGCGTCTGGCGTCTCGACCCGGTCCAGGACGCTCTGCGCGTTGGCCGCGAACGCGGTCGTCGGGGCCTGGCCGGGGAGCACCACCCGCGCCCGCACGCCGAGCGGGGCCAGCTCCAGGTCGAGGCACTCGGTGAAGGCGTTCACCGCGGCCTTGGTGGCGGTGTAGACCGCCACCAGCGGCAGGGTCTTCAGGGTGGTGCTGGACGACACGTTGATGACGGTGCCCGCGCCGCGCTCGCGCAGCGTTGGGAGGAAGGCGCGGGTGACCTGGATGAGGCCGAACACATTGGTCTCGAAGGTCTCGCGCACGAGCTCCATGGGCGTGCCCTCCACCACGCCTGCCAGGCCGATGCCTGCGTTGTTGACGAGCACGTCGATGTCGCCAGCCGCCGCGCGGGCAGCCTCGATGCTCTCCGAATCGGTCACGTCGAGCGGGAGGATCCGCAGGCGATCCGAGGCGGGCAGGACGTCCGGGTTCGGGGTGCGCATGGTGGCGATGACGTTCCAGCCGCGCTCGACGAAGGTGACGGCAGCCTCGCGGCCGAAGCCGGTCGAGCAGCCGGTGATCAGGACGGTCTTCATGGGGACGCTCCGTGTGGGGTTCCCGCTCGATCTACGCGCGCCGGCCTGGACGCTCCATGATACGAGGTCCAGCATTCATTCGCAGGAGTCCAGAGTGGGCCATCCCATCACCGAGGTGGTCACCCTGCTGGCCCCCAAGGCCGGCGCCATCAAGCTCGTCAGCGCGGTCGAGCCCTGGCAGATCCGACGCTCGAACGAGGTGCAGGCGTTCTACTGCGTCGTGCTGGAGGGCTGTCTGTGGCTCCAGATCGTCGGACGGCCGCCCATCCTGGTCGAGCGCGATGACTTCGTGATGATCTCGACCGAGTCCGAGGTGGTGGCCTGCAGCCCCGAGCCGCCGGATGCGTCCCTGCAGTCCCAGGCCACCTGGCTCGCCGACGCCGAGCTCCGCCTGGGCGACACGACCTCCACGCCGTCGCTGCGCATGCTGATCGGTCACGCCGAGTTCGACTCCCCCGACGCCGATCTGCTGGTCTCCCTGCTCCCCGACATGGTCCACATCCGCGGGGAGTCCCGGCTCGCCGTGTTCGCCCGCCTGGTGCGGGAAGAGACCCTCGCCGGCCGCCCCGCCCGGGAGCTGGTGATCAGCCGCCTGCTCGAGGTCCTCCTGGTCGAGGCCTTCCGCTCGACCGAAGACGCCACGCCGTCGCCTGGCCTGCTCCAGGGCCTCGCCGATCCCCAGGTCGCCCTCGCCCTCCGTGCGCTCCATGGGGAGTCGACCCGCCCCTGGACGGTCTCCGACCTCGCGCGGGTGTCCGGCATGTCCCGATCCGCCTTCTTCGAGCGCTTTCGCTCGACGGTCGGGCGCACGCCGATGCAGTACCTGACCACCTGGCGCATGGCGGTGGCCAAGGACCTGCTGCGACACGAGGCGCTCAACGTCTCCGAGGTCGCCGAGCGGGTCGGCTATGGCTCGGCGAGTGCGTTCAGCACGGCCTTCACGCGTCATGTGGGCACCCCGCCCAGTGCGTTTGCCCGGCAGCCCGCGGCCGGTCCGCCCGCGATCTGATCCCGGCCAGCCTTCCGCCCCGCTCCGGTGACGGTTGCCGCCCGCGCGCCCCGCCCGCGCCCCACCGCACACGTGGCCGCGGATCGTCGCCTATGCCCTCCACAACGGAACCCATGCAACTGGGGGTTGCATGCGCGGGCGTGCGAGATCCAACACTTGGGCCCACCAATGCAGGATGCATCCTGCATCATCAGACGAGGTGAAACATGGCACTCGACATCGCGACAACGGCGTTTCTCGCCCAGATGGCCTCCGCCGGCGGCCCCGCGTTGCACGAGATGACTCCCGAACAGGCCCGCGGACTGGGCAGCATGCTGGAGTCCATGTACGGACCGGGCCCGGACGTGGCGAAGGTGGTCAACGAGACCATCCCTACCCGCGACGGCTCGGAGATCCCGGTCCGCGTGCTGGTGCCCCACGGCGAGATCCAAGGGATGATCGTCTACATCCACGGCGGTGGCTGGGTGATCGGCGCGCTGAACGAGTTCGACACCCTGGGCCGGCGCATGGCGACCCAGACCCACTGCGTGGTCGTGCTGGTCGACTACCGCCTCGCCCCCGAGCACCGCTTCCCCACCGCGGTCGAGGACTCGTGGGACGGCCTGGTGTGGGCCGCGGAGAACAAGATCCGCTTCTGTGGGAGGTCCGTCCCGCTGGTCGTCGCCGGCGACAGTGCGGGTGGCAACCTCTCCGCGGTCATGGCGATGCGCGCCCGCGACCGGGGCGGCCCCGAGCTGGCGGCCCAGGTGCTGGTCTACCCGGTCACCGACTGTGACTTCGATCGCGACAGCTACACCGATCCAGAGAACCAGCTCATGCTGTCCCGGGCCTCGATGATCTGGTTCTGGGACCACTACGCCCCCGACGCGGCGCAGCGCGAGCACCCCGAGGCCTCGCCGTTGCGGGCCGAGGACCTGTCCGGCCTGCCGCCGGCCATCGTGCTCACCGCCGGCCACGACCCGCTGCGCGACGAGGGCCAGGCCTATGCGAAGCGGCTCGAGGAGGCCGGCGTGCCGGTCACCTTCAAGAACTTCCCGCGCCAGATGCACGGCTTCTTCACCATCCTCCGCGTGCTGCCCGGCAGCGCCTCCGGCCTCGACTTCGTGGCCGAGAACCTGACTTCTCACCTCCAACCCGTCACTGCCTGAAGGAGTCTTCCATGAGCATCGAGACCCAGATCGTCGACGCCGTCATCGTCGGAGCCGGATTCGGAGGCATGTACCAGCTGCATCGCTTCCGCAACATGGGGCTGACCACCCGCGTGTTCGACAAGGCGTCGGACGTGGGCGGCACCTGGTACTGGAATCGCTACCCCGGCGCGCGCTGCGACGTGGAGAGCATGGCCTACTCGTACTCCTTCTCCCCGGAGCTGGAGCAGGAGTGGCAGTGGACCGAGAAGTACCCGACCCAACCCGAGATCCTGCGCTACGCCCAGCACGTCGCCGACCGCTTCGACCTGCGCCGGGACATCACGTTCGACACGAAGGTGCTGTCGGCCCACTGGGATGAGGGTGTCGGCCGTTGGCGCGTCAAGACCGACGGCGGCGAGACCGTCGAGGCCCAGTTCCTGATCATGGCGACCGGCTGCCTCTCCGCGCCCAAGGAGATCGACATCGACGGCGCGGCCAGCTTCCGCGGGCCCACCTACGCGACCCACAGCTGGCCCCACGAGGGCGTCGACTTCAGCGGGCAGCGCGTCGCGGTCATCGGCACCGGCTCGTCGGGCATCCAGACCATCCCCGAGGTGGCCAAGCAGGCCGCGTCGATGGTCGTGTTCCAGCGGACGCCGAACTACAGCATGCCCGCGCAGAACCGGCCGCTCGACCCGGACGAGATCGCCGCGATGAAGGCAAAGTACCGAGACTTCCGCAAGGCCCAGCGCGAGTCCGGCTTCGGCGTGCCCGTGCCCCAGCCGACCATGCCCGCCGGCATGGACACGGCGGACGGCCGCCAGCAGAAGTTCCAGGCGGGCTGGGACGAGGGCAGCCTGGTGGCGATCCTCACGTCCTACACGGACACCCTGACCAACGCGACGGCGAACAACTACGCGCAGGAGTTCATCCGGGACAAGATCCGCGACATCGTCGACGATCCGCAGACCGCCGAGGATCTCTGCCCGAAGACCTACCCGATGGGCACCAAGCGCCCGTGCCTGGACACGAACTACTATGCGACGTTCAACCGGGATGATGTCGAGCTGGTCAACCTGCGGCGCACCCCCATCGAGTGCATCACCGACAAGGGCGTCAAGACCACCGACGCCGAGTACGAGGTGGACACGATCGTCTACGCGACCGGCTTCGACGCCATGACCGGCGCGCTCACCCGAATCGACATCCGCGGCAAGGACGGCCAGTCCCTGCGCGACGTGTGGGCGGACGGCCCGGTCAGCTACCTGGGGCTGAGCATCTCGGGCTTCCCGAACCTGTTCACCGTCACCGGCCCCTCGAGCCCGTCGGTGCTGTCGAACATGATGGTGTCCATCGAGCAGCACGTCGACTGGATCAGCGACTGCATCCAGTGGATGAACGACCAGGGCCACACGGTGTTGGAGGCGACGCCCGAGGCCCAGGAGGAGTGGCGCGCCCACGTCGAGGTACAGGGCAACCTGACGCTCTACCCCCAGGCCGACAGCTGGTACATGGGCGCCAACGTGCCCGGCAAGCCGCGGGTCTTCATGGCCTACATCGGTGGCGTGGGCGTCTACCGCGTGGTCTGCGACAGCATCGCGGCCCAGGGGTACTACGGCTACGTCACGGACGGCGCCTCGGCGATGGCAGCGAAGTGAGCGCACCGGGCGCGGAGTTGGACGGGCTCCGCGCGGAGTCGGCCGGGCTCCGCGCCACGTTGCCTCCGGGGGCCTCCGAAATACAGGAGCCCATGCTCACTGGACCGAAGACGCTTCGCGAACGAGTTGCCGATCAGCTTCGCCACGAGATCATCACCGGTGATCTCGAGGCTGGAGCCGTGCTCAAGGACGGGGCCATCGCCAAGCGCCTGGGAGTGAGCATCACGCCCGTGCGCGAGGCGATCACCCAGCTGGCGATGGAGGGGCTGGTCGACCTGGCTCCCAACCGGCCTCGGCGGGTGACCCACATCACCCACAAGAGCGCGCTGGAGCTGATCGACGTCATGGAGCTGCTGTCCTGCGCCGGGCTGCAGTGGGCGCTGGACAACCTCACCGAGGAGACGTTCGCCCGCCTGCGGACCGAGCTGGCCAAGTTCGTGGCGGCGCGGGACGCCCAGGACGTGCCCGCCGCGCTCGAGACCGGGGCGGAGTTCAGCCGCATCCTGATCCTCGCTGGTGGAAACCGGGAGCTGCAGCGGCATGTGGACCTGGTCGTCAACCGGACCGCGCGCCTGCTCGCCCTGACCGGGGACGACCCCATCTGGGAGATCTGGGTGGCGGGCTACACCGAGATGATGGAGCTGCTCGAGGACGGCCAGCGCCGCGCCGCGCTCGATCGCTACCACAAGATCTACGCCGACTATCGCGAGCTGCTGGACGAGCGGCTCCTCGGCCGATCCGTGGACACCCGGCTGGTCTGAGCCCGCCGCGGGGTGCCCGATCCCTGCGGACGGCCGGGATCGTTGGCCCTGGGTGCAACGTCGTGTAGCATGTGTCCTTCGACCCAATGCAGGATGCATCCTGCATTGGTTTCCCCGAGGAGGACCCGATGGCACTCACGATCGATCCCCAGATCGGCGCCGGCATGATGGCGCTGTTCGGTGATGGCCCCATGCCCCCGCCCCCGGCGGCCGGCGACGTGGAGACGCGACGAGCGTCGTTCTCCGCCCTGTTCGCAGGGCTCGCTGCGGCCCAACCGCCGACCGAGGGCGTCACCGTGCAGGACTTCGCCACCCAGGCGAAGGACGGTCACGAGATCCTCCTGCGCTGGTATACGCCCCGAGGCGAGCCGACGGGGTCGGGCGTCTACTACATCCACGGTGGCGGCATGATCGTCGGGTCGGTCGGCGAGTACGACGAGACGGTCAAGCGCTATGTCAAGGCGAGCGGCGTGCCGTTCTTGTCGGTCGAGTACCGCCTCGCGCCGGAGCATCCCGACCCCACGCCGGTCGAGGACTGCTACGCGGGCCTGGTCTGGTTCGCCGAGAACGCCCGTCGCCTCGGGGTCGATCCCGATCGCATCGCCGTCATGGGGGACTCCGCGGGCGGTGGCCTGGCCGCGGGCCTGGCGCTCCTCGCCCGCGACCGCGGAGGTCCGCCCATCGCGCGCCAGATCCTGGTCTACCCGATGGTCGACGACACCACGACGACGCCGGACGAGGCGATCGCTCCGTTCGCGACGTGGTCGTATGACGACAACATCACCGGCTGGAGTGCCTACCTCGGCAGTGCCTCGGGCACGGACAAGGCGTCGATCTACGCGGCACCCGCCCGGGCGAAGGACCTGTCGGGGCTGCCTCCCGCCTACATCGACGTCGGCGACCTGGACATCTTCCGCGATGAAGACGTCGCCTACGCGACCCGGCTCATCGCCGCGGGCGTGCCGACCGAGCTGCACGTGCACCCGGGCTGCCCCCACGGATTCGAGTTGTTTGCCGCCGATGCGGACGTGTCCAAGCGCACGATGGCCGATCGCGTGCGGCAGATCTCCCTGCTCTGAGACCTCGACGCCCCAGCCGCTGGGGCCCGCGCAAGTGTGTCGCGCGGGCTCGGCGGATGGGGCGTCCTCGATGCGGCCGAGGCAGGGAGCGGCGGGCTACTTCGCCAGGTTGCGCACCACGGTCTGCAGGATGCCGCCGTTCTTGTAGTACTCGACCTCGACGGGGGTATCGAGGCGGACGACCGCATCGAAGACGGTCTTTGCGCCGTCCCCCTTGGTCGCGGTGACCTGGATGACCTGCATCGGCTTCAGCTCACCGAGGGGGATGTCGAACGTCTCGGTGCCGTCGAGGCCGAGGCTGTCCGCGTCCTCGCCGTCCTGGAAGCACAAGGGCAGCACGCCCATGCCGACCAGGTTGGAGCGATGGATGCGCTCGTAGCTCTTGGTGATGACGGCCTTGACGCCCAGCAGCAGGGTGCCCTTGGCGGCCCAGTCGCGGGAGCTGCCGGTGCCGTACTGGGTGCCGGCGAGCACGACCAGTGGGGTTCCGGCCTGCTGGTACTTCATCGACGCGTCGAACACGGTCTCGACCTCTCCGGTCGGGAAGTAGGTGGTGAAGCCCCCCTCCGTGCCCGGAGCCAGCTGGTTGCGGATCCGCACGTTGGCGAACGTGCCCCGCATCATGACCTCGTGGTTGCCGCGCCGAGAGCCGTAGCTGTTGAAGTCCTTCTTCTGCACGCCCTTGCTGATCAGGTACTTGCCAGCGGGGCTGTCGGCGGGGAAGGAGCCGGCGGGGCTGATGTGGTCGGTGGTGACCGAGTCGCCGAGCTTGAGCAGGACCCGTGCGCCCGTGATGGAGCTGATGGGCTCCGGCTTGGGCGTGATGCCCTGGAAGAACGTGGGCAGCTGGATGTAGGTGCTGTTCTCGTCCCAGGGGTAGAGCTCGGAGAGCTGGACGGGGATCGCGTCCCAGCGGGGCTCCTCGGTCACGTCCGAGTAGCGGGCGCGGAACATGGCCGGGTCGATGCAGCTGGCGATGGTGTCGGCGATCTCCTGTGCCGTCGGCCAGATGTCGGCCAGCATGACCTCGTTGCCGTCCTTGTCGACGCCGATGGGGTCGTTGTCGAGGTCGATGTTCAGCGTGCCGGCGATGGCGTACGCGACGACCAGCGGCGGGCTGCCCAGGTAGGAGGCCTTGACCTTGTTGTGGACGCGGCCCTCGAAGTTGCGGTTGCCGGAGATGACGCTGCCGGCGATGAGCTTGCCCGCGTCGATGGCCGCCTCGATGGCGGGGTCCAGCGGGCCCGAGTTGCCGATGCAGGTGGTGCAGCCGTAGCCGACGTTGGCGAAGCCGAGTGCCTCGAGGTCGTCGGTGAGGCCGGCCTTGTCGTAGTACTCGGTCACCACGCGGGAGCCGGGAGCGAGGCTGGTCTTGACCCAGGGCTTCGTGGTGAGGCCGCGCTTCACGGCGTTGCGAGCCAACAGTCCGGCAGCGAGCATGACGCTGGGGTTGGAGGTGTTGGTGCAGCTGGTGATGGCCGCGATGACGACGTCACCGTGGGTGAGGGTGTACTCCGCGCCTTCGACCTCGGCTTCGGAGGTGAGCTGGGTGGCGTCGAGGCCATGGCCGGAGTGACCGACCGGCGCCGTGAGGCTGCCCAGGAAGTGCTCCTTCATGGCGGACAGGTCGACCCGGTCCTGCGGGCGCTTGGGGCCGGCGAGGGCGGGCTCGACGTCGCCGAGATCCAGCTCCAGCGTCGCGGTGAACTGGGGCTCGGGGGTATCGTCTGCGTGGAAGAGGCCCTGGGCGCGGTAGTAGCGCTCCACGTTGTCGACGTGGTCCTCATCGCGGCCGGTGAGACGCAGGTAGTCCAGCGTGCGCTCGTCCACGGGGAAGAACCCGCAGGTGGCGCCATACTCGGGAGCCATGTTGGCAATGGTGGCGCGATCGGCGAGGGAGAGCGCCTTCATGCCCGGGCCGAAGAACTCCACGAACTTGCCCACGACGCCGTGCTTGCGAAGCATCTGCACGATGCGCAGGGTCATGTCGGTGGCGGTGACGCCAGGGCGCATGGCGCCGGTCAGCTTGAAGCCGACCACGTCGGGAGCGAGCATGTAGACCGGCTGTCCGAGCATGACCGCCTCGGCCTCGATGCCGCCGACACCCCAGCCCAGCACGCCCAGGCCGTTGATCATGGTGGTGTGGGAGTCCGTGCCGACGAGGCTGTCCGGGAACCAGGTGCCGTCCTTGTTGCCCGCGACGGTGGCGACCCACTCGAGGTTGACCTGGTGCACGATGCCGCGGCCGGGAGGGACGGCGCGGAAGTCCTGCAGGTTCTTCTGGCCCCACTTCAGGAAGGCGTAGCGCTCACCGTTGCGCTGGTACTCGATCTCGAGGTTGCGCTCGCGGGCGTCGGCGTGACGGCCGGAGACGTCGACCTGCACGGAGTGATCGATGACGAGGTCGACCGGGACCTGGGGGTTGACCTTCTCGGGGTCGCCGCCGAGGTCGGCCATGGCGTTGCGCAAGGCGGCGATGTCGACCACGGCGGGAACGCCGGTGAAGTCCTGCAGGATGACCCGGCTGGGCTGGAACGGGATCTCGTTGCGCTCACCATCGGGGGTCCAGCCGGCGATCGCGAGCACGTCCTCGTCCCGCACCAGGAAGCCATCGTGGTTGCGCAGGGCGGCCTCGAGCAGGACTCGGATGGAGAAGGGCAGCTTGTCGAGGTCGGTGTGGCCGGCCTCCTGAAGGGCTGCGAGGCGGTAGTAGGTGCCCTGGCTGCCGTCAGCCAGCTCGAAGGAGGCCTGGGCGCCGAAGTCGGTCTTGGTGGTCACGGGCAGCTCCGGGGTGTGCGGAAGGGAAGGGGTCGGCTGTAATCACCCGGGACCTGACGCACAGGTCACGTACCGAGGGATGTGAGCCGGAAGGGGTGTCCGCTCCTACCTGGGCGCGTCACATCACACCAATTCAGTGTTTTCCTTGAAGCCATCGCCGTTGGTTATGGCTGTTCCTCAGCCCTTCTCCACCTCCGCCTTCAGGTCCCGGGCGAACGCCTCGAAAGATGGCGCAAAATCGGGCAGCTTCGGCGCGATCATCTTCAACATCGTGCCGGTCATCGCCTCTTTCATCTCGAAGCGGGTGCCCGAGTCCTCCGGCGTGAGGGTGAACGTGCGGACTCCGCGGAACATGGCGTTGCCGTCCTCCCACACCAGGCTGGACGGCGGCTCGAAGGTCGAGATCTGGAGCTTGAACGTCCGCTTCGGGTCCAGCGTGGACACCAGGCGGATGCGCCCGTCGGCCGCGATGTCGCCGTCGAGGCTGACGATGGTGCTGTTCCACTCGGGGTAGCGGGTCGCGTCGACGAGCACGGCCCAGACCTGGTCGGGTGGGGCGTCGATGTGAGTGGCGACGCCGTACTGGAGGAAGCGGTGCTCCTCGATGGACCGCACCGTGCGGGCGCTCCCGTCGGCGGGCACGGGATCGGCGGCAGCGGCCGGCGGCGCTGGGGGACGGGCGCAGCCCATGGCGGTCAGCAGGGTCAGGACGAGGGCGCGGATCACGGGGACTCCGAGGTGAGGAGGTGGTCGGCGAAGGCGGGCAGGAGCAGGCCCCAGCCGGCGTGGAAGCGGGGAGCCGTGCGCTCGAAGTCGTCGGCGGCCAGGTGGGCGTGGTGCTGCACGACGACCCGGGTGCCGCCGGCGCAGGCCTCGAAGGTGACCTCGACCAGGGTCGGGCGATCGCGGCCGGTGCCCATGAAGAAGGTGTAGGCGAGGCGATCCGGTGCTTCGAACGCCACGACCCGCCCGTAGTCCACCTCTCCGCGATCGGCGCTGCGCTCGAAGATCCGCCCGTCCACGCGGGGCTCGAACACCAGCGTGCTGGACGGGTGGCTGGACGTGCGGTGGCTGGGTGGCCACCACAGCTGGATGTGCTGGTGCCAGACGCGAAAGGCCTTGTCGGGCGGCGCACCGACGGTGATCTCCTTGCGGATCATTCGACGTTCTCCACGACCATGCGGAACCGGACCAGCGCCTCGTCCCAGAAGCGGGACAGGTACGCCTCGACTGCGGCGAAGCCCTCCGGGCGGAGCGCGTACACGTTGGTCCGCCCTTCCTCCCGGCGCTCCACGAGGCCCGCGTCGTGAAGGAGCTTGAGGTGCCGGCTGATCGCGGGGCGGCTGATGGGGAAGTGGCCAGCCAGGTCCACGACGGTGCGCTCCTGCGCGTGCAGCAGGTCCAGGATGTCGCGTCTGACGGGATTGCCGAGGGCATCGAGCGCTTCCATGCCGACCTCCGGATCGATTGGTAACATGGAAGTTACCCGATGCAAGCAGGCCGGGGGCGCGCGGATCTGGCACCATGCGGCCGGCGCGGCGACACGGGGAGACGCATGGGCGAGGGCTGGTCGCGAGGGATCCGCATCGTGCTGCTGGTGCTCAGCGGCGCGTTGGTGCTGGGCGGGCTGTACTGGAAGGGCCGGGAGATCCTCGGCTCCGACCCGTCCTACAACTTCGACGTGCTCGGCTACGTTGCGTGTGCGCTGGCGCTCGACGGGCTCGACGACACGCAGATCCGCGACCGCACCTACGCAGCCATCGACGAGGCGGCGCCGCGACGGGTGGCCCAGGACCTCAAGACCCGCGAGCGCTACCGCAAGCAGATCCACGAAGACCCGGCGTTGTTCGCCCAACAGCGCCGCTTCTACCAGGGGCGGATCGGCTACGTCGCGGCGGTGTGGCTGGCCTGGAAGGCGGGGATCCCCCTGGGTCACGCGCCCGGTGTCGTGTCGGTCGCAGCCTGGGTGGGCGCGGTCCTGCTCGCCTTCGTCTGGCTGGCCCGGCGGTTGCCCCCGTGGCTGCTCGCGCCGGTCGTGCTCGTCCTCGCCCTGTCCCGACCGCTGATCGGGGCGGCGTCCACGGCCAGTCCGGACATGCTGCTGGGGGTGGTGCTGCTGCTCGCGTTCGCCCTGCTGGTCGAGATCCGCGGGATCGCCGGCGAGGTCGCGGGCCTCGCGGTGCTGGCGCTGGCGGCCTTCGTGCGCGCGGACGCGGCCATGGTCGGCGTGGGTGTGGCGGGCGTCCTGATGCTCTTGCGCCTTGGACGCGAGTGGCGGGCGTGGCTGCCCTGGACCGGCGTCGCCGCGGCCTTCCTCGGGCTCGGTGCGCTGGTGCGCTGGCTCTTCGAGGCGCGACCGTGGTGGGTGGTGCTGACATTCACGACCCGCACCCGGCGGGCGGACGTGGACGCGCTGCCCCAGGACGTCGATCTCGGCGTCTACTGGGAGATCCTGGAGCACTCCCTGGGCGGACGCTGGGGCAGCACGGTCGCGACCCACGTCGCCCTGTCCCTGGTGCTGGCGTTCGGGCTGCTGCGCCTGGACGTGGGGGGGCCCGGACCGCTCGGGGAGGCTCGCAAGCTCGGCGGCATCGTGCTGGGCGTGGCGCTCACCCAGGTGGTGCGCTTCCTGTTGTTCCCGCGGGACTGGGATCGCCTGGTCGCGCCGTGGCTGCTGGTCATGGAGCTGCTGCTCGTCACCGGGCTCGTCGTCCTCGTCAGCCGGGTCGCCCGTCCGGGGTCACGACCGGTCGCGTGAGCAGGAACGCTGCCAGGCACCGCGATATGCGCGGGACTCTGGAGCCCACATGTTCGAGCCTGGCGGTCCCACCTTCTTCGAGCTCGCCGAGCAGGCGCTGTCGTCCACCCGCAAGGGGTACGACCTGCTGGCGCCCAAGTTCGACAAGACCCCCTTCCGCACGCCGGACGAGATCCTGGCGCCGGTCGCCGAGTGGATCGGTGACTTCGACCGGGCGGTGGACCTGTGCTGCGGCACGGGGGCGGCGATGGCGGCCCTGCGCCCGTACGCGCTCGAGGGGATCACTGGGGTCGACGTGTCCGAGGGCATGCTCGCCGTCGCCGCGGGCAACCTGCGGGAGGCGGCAGGCACGGCTCCGGTGCGGCTCATCGAGCACGACGTGCTGACCTGGGACGGGGGTGAGGCCTACGATCTGGCCGTCAGCTTCGGGGCGTTCGGCCACATTCTGAAGCAGGAGGAGCCGGCCTTCTTCGACACCGTGTACAAGGCCCTGCGACCCGGGGGACGCTTCGTGTTCGTGACCGGACGCAACCCCGGTCCGGTGCACCCCGGCTGGTGGGCAGCACGGGCATTCAACGCCGCGATCCACGCCCGCAACCTGGTGATCTCGCCGCCCTTCCACATGTACTACCTGACGTTCATGTGGCCGGAGATCGGCGACAAGCTGACCGCACGGGGCTTCGACGTGCGCCTGCACGAGGGGCTCTTCGAGGGTCGGCTGGAGCGGGTGCTGCTGGTGGAGGCGGTGAAGCCGGACGGTGTGCGAGGGGAGTGACGGAACGGGCGGGAGTCGAACCCGCAAGGCCGTGGTGGTGGCTCGCCGCGCTAGCAACGCGGTGCAGTCGCCCATCTGCTTGCCGTTCCAGGAGTGGCGGAGGCGGGGAGAGTCGAACTCCCAAGGGGTTTCCCCTCGTCCGATTTCGAATCGGGTGCAGTCGCCCATCTGCTTGCGCCCCCACTGGGTGGACGCCACGGTCGGACTCGAACCGACGGTTGCCGGGGTTGCAATCCGGCGCCTTTCCTCTTGGCTACGTGGCGATGATTGGAAATGGAGGCGGTGGGATTCGAACCCACGCACGCACGAGTGCGCCTACCGCGATTCCAGCGCGGCCCCTTCACCACTTGGGTACACCTCCGAGAAGGAGAGGGAGAGGAGGGAATCGAACCCCCGATGGCCCGAAGGCTCCTGGTTTACGGCCAGGCTCGGCCTGCCAACAGCACGACACTCTCCCTGGATGACGTCGGAGGGAGTCGAACCCTCAGTGCCTCGCGGCTCCCGCTTCTGAGACGGGCGTGTCTGCCAGTTCCACCACGACGCCAGATGAGATGACAATTTCAGGGCATACGGATCCTGTTCTTCGCATCGCTGATGACGAAGCACATGGGTGTTTTGTGGCTCGCGGGCCTGACCACCGGATCGCAAGCGCCAGACGCAGGAAACCCCCTCGAGCCACGGGGGCTGGAGGGGGTCTCCCATCGGGTCGTGTAGGGGTGCTACACGCCGATGATTCCCTCCAGCACGTCATCAAGCAGCAGGCTGCATGACAACGCGGCGCCCAGGCACAGCGAGGCGCTGGCCGAATAGAGGGAGCTGGGACTGGTGAAGTGTGCGTTCATGATGACCCGTATGTACAGTTTTCCATGCTGTGCGTCAAACAGAAAAGTGGATCCGGCCGCGTGGCCCCGCTGGTGGTCATCATCGGCTAGGCTCCGGCCAGCGAGGACCACGTGACGCCACCCAGCCCGGGGCCGCCCCGCCCCCCGCCGCTGCCCCACCAGCGCGAGACCGCGGCCAACACCCGCACCCGCATGCTGGCCCGGGTCGCCCCCCGCGATCAGACCGGCCGGGTGGCCGCGATGGTCAGCTGTGGCGTGCTGATCTTGATGTTCGCGATGTTCGGCTTGCTCTGCGCCGGGCTCAACGTGCTGGTGCCCCTGGCCATGAGCCCGTTCTGGACCCTCGCCAGCGGGATCGTCGCGATCGCGTTCGGCCTGCCCCACGTGGTCATCATCCTCTGGCTGGACCGCAACGAGCAGGAGCCGTGGTGGGTGCTGCTGATGGCCTTCCTGTGGGGCGCGGTCATGGCCACCGGCCTGTCGATGGTCGGCAACACCGTGTTCGGCCTGCTCGCGACCGGCCTCGTCGGCGACCCGATGATCGGCCAGGCCCTCACCGCCAGCCTGTCTGCGCCGCCGGTCGAGGAGCTCACCAAGGGGGCCGCGGTCGCGGCGATCTACCTGTTCTTCCGCCGCGATCTCGACAACGTGCTCGACGGCCTCATCTACGGCGCCCTGGTCGGCATGGGCTTCGCGATGATGGAGAACTTCGTGTACTACACCTCTCCCTTCCTGGAGGGGTCCGAGACGGCGGTCACCGACTGGTTCCAGCTGGTCTTCCTGCGCGGCATCGTCACCGGGGTCGGCACCCACTGGTGCTTCACCTCGCTCACCGGCGCCGGCTTCGGCCTCATGCGGGTCTGGCGGGTCGGCTGCGTGCGCTACACCTTCCCGGTCATCGGCCTGATCCTGGCGATGTTCGCCCACTTCGCCTGGAACACCTTCGCGGGTCTCTTCGTCATCGACCCCGACGACACCTGGCTCACCCTGCTGGTCAGCATCCCCATCGCGGTCGTCTTCCTGCAGCTGCCGTTCGTGCTGCTGGTGGGCTCCATCGTGATCTTCGTGTGGACCCACGAGGCGGCGCTCATCCGGCGCTACCTGGGTGAGGAGCGCAAGAGTGTCGTGATGCCCGGCGAGATCGACCGCCTCGTCCCTGCTCGCAAGCGCTTCTTCCGCGGGCTGTACCTGCTGTTCACGGCGCAGTTCACCGCGTGGTGGCACAACCGCACGCGGAACAAGCTCCTCATCCAGCTGGCGTTCGAGCGCTGGCACATGGACAAGGAGGAAGAGCTCGGCGCGGAGGAGGAGGCCGGCGAGCACGCGAGGCGCGTGGTCGACCTGCGCAAGCGCCTGCGGGAGCTGGGGCCGGTGGCGGTCTGAGCCTCACCCGCAGGGGTCGACCCAGGTCGCTTCGTCGTTGCTGGCGTCGCAGTCGTCGACCAGGCCTGGCTCGTCGCCGTCGTCTCCGACCCGCGCCACCACGCCGTCCGCGCCGATCTGATCCCGGGTCAGGCTCACGGCGAGGCTCCCGACAGACCGCCCGGCGGGGATCGGCTCGTCGATGGTGAAGGTGGTGAGGAGCGTCCGTTCGCTGCCTTCGAGGCTGTAGATCGCGACCGGCGTGCCAGCGGGCGCACCCCTCCACCCGACGTTGCTCACCTGGACGGCGAGCTCCACCACCGAGCCGGGCTCGCAGCCCGCGACGCAGCTGTCGGTGATCGCGACGGTGAGGTCGGCCCGGGGCTCCTCGGTCCGCTGGGCCCGGATCCGACCATCCTCGTTCCACCAGTCGACAGGCCCTGCGGGGGTGCGCCCGTCGGCGGATCGCGCCGCCGGCACGTAGTTGAAGGAGGTCCAGACGGTCGGTGCGGCCGGCCAGCCGGCGCCGTCGTGGCCCAGCACGGCGATCCCACTCTCTCCCCGGGGCACGATGATCTCCGCGGCCCCGTCCTGGTCGACGTCGGCGATGACCGGGTGGCCGAAGCCGTACTGGGGGACCTCGGTCTCCCAGCGCGCGAGGATGGCGCCGTCGCGGCCGGAGCGGATGACCACCGCGCCCGAGTCGAACGACACGATCTCGGAGGCGCCGTCGGCGTCGAAGTCGAACGCCGCGCAGGACGCCCACCGCGCCGTGGCGGTCCCGGTCAGGGTCCAGCCGCCAGTCCCGTCCAGCTCGCGGACGGCGAAGGTCCGCCACGACGGGAGCGCGATCTCGATCTCTCCGTCTCCGTCGAAGTCGGCGAGGCAAGGCGGGCCCGGGTCCGTGTCGCCGACCACCGCGGCGAACTTCGGCGTGCCGTCGTGCTCGTAGACCTTCAGCTGCCCCTCGCCGACGAAGGCGACCTCGGCCTCCGGATCGTCGTCCGCCTGTACGGGCACGGCGTGCCAGCCGTCCTCGCACCGGCCGGTCAGGGTCGCGGCCCACCGGGAGCTGCCGTCCGCGGACAGCACGCTCCTGCCCGTGATCAGCTCCTCGACCCCGTCCAGGTCGAGGTCCGCGGTGAGCTGGGTCTGGAGGCAGTCGACGCTGACGAACGGCAGCTCGGCCACCACCTTGCCGTCTTCCACCGAGCCCAGGTGCGTGCCGGCAAGCTGCACCAGATCTCCGCTGCCGTCGAGGTCGACGATCTCGACGGTGGCCAGCTCGGACCCCTTCGCCGCCGCACGCCAGAGCTGGTCACCGCGGGCGTCGTAGGCGAACAGGTTCTGCACCCGGGCCCGGCTGATGATGTCGAGCTTGTCGTCCCCGTTGACGTCCGCGAACCCGACGTGGCCGTACCCGTGCACGCTGCCCACGCTGGACAGCGGTCGTCCGTCGTCGCCTGCGAGCAGGAACCCGCGGGCGTACTCGGGCCCGTCGTTGCCGCCCGCCGCGACGAAGATGACCGGAACGTCGCCCGAGTCGACGTCTCCGTCCCGATCCGTGTCGATCAGGTGCTGGATCATGGGCGCCGAAGAGACCCGGTCGTATGCCCGATCTGCGCCGGTGCTCTCCCACGTCCACTCGACGACCAGGTCCCAGGCCTCGGCGACCGGCTCCGGTCCAGTGCAGGTCGCGGTCTGGGGCGTGCTGGCCGCGGCAGCCAGGTCGATGTCGCAGTCCTCGTCGACGCAGTCCGCGATGCCGTCCCCGTCGGTGTCGGGGAAGCCCTCGTCGATCTCTCCGTCGCCGTCGTCGTCGAGGCCGTTGCAGGTCTCCTCGGCCGTCGCGTCGGTGTCGGTGTCGGTGTCGGTTCCGATGTCGGTATCGTCTGTCGGCGTCGACGAATCACACGCCATCAGGAAGATGGCGGCGAGCAAGGCTGCGTTCTTCACGTGAGTACCCCTGGGTTGCGGTCTGCTTGAACCACAACTGCAGACGCACATTCCTCGAAACCCAGGAATTTCTGGGGGAGTTGGGCCCCGTCGCCTACGGGCAGAGGTTGTCGAGCGCGATGCGGACCTCGTTGTCCGACTCGTCGCACTCCTTGGCCGTGCCCCAGCCGCTCGGGGACTGCTCGGGATCGTCGATGACCGCGACCAGCTCGTCGTAGGCGTCCCAGCCCTCGACGACGAACAGGATGCCGGTGGTCTTCTCGCCGGGGCCGACCGACAGGCCGACCTCCTGGGTCTCGAGCAGGGTGCGGTTGCTGCCCTTCACGCCGTAGAGCGCCACCCGGGTCGAGGGGTCGACCGTGATGTAGGCACCCTCGTTGGCGACCTGGACCCACACCTCGATCTCACCGCAGCCTTCCTGGCACGGGGGCTCGGCGGTGATCAGAAGGTTCGGGGCCTTCTTTGCGCCAAAGCGCCCGGGGGCCTGGTTGCGGAAGTTGTTGAGCTTGAAGTTGGGCGCGCCGTACCCGACGGTGCCGTCGTCCGCGACGTTGGTCACGTAGTAGGCGTGCTGGTTCCACACCTGGCGGGCGCTGACCCAGTCGTCGTCCGCGGAGCCGAGCACGTACAGGCCGTAGTAGTCCGGGTGGTCGGGCTGGTGGGCGTTCGCGACCAGGATCTCCGCCTTGCCGTCCCCGTCGACGTCCGCGACCAGGGGGTACTCGTGGATGGTCCACGACTTGTGGTTCTCGTCCACGAGGTAGGACTCGAGGCGCTCCCAGGGCTTGAGGGCGCCGCGCTTGACGCCCCAGACGTACAGCGCCTCCTCGTCGGAGAACACGACCTCGGCGCGGTCGTCGCCGTTGAAGTCGAACACGGTCGAGCCGGTCGAGGCGCTGGACCAGTCCTTGGTCGGGGCCACGGCGTAGCGCTCGAAGCGGTCGCCGTTGGCCTCGTTGAAGTGGAAGACCGAGTACCAGCAGGCGCCGGCGACGGCGATCTCGTTGTCCCCGTCACCGTCGAAGTCGGCGATGGTGGGCTGGCCCCCGAAGCTGGGCCGCGAGGTGTCGCAGTTGGGGTGCGCGGGCAGGCCGGCGGGCACGGTGGGGTCGAGCACCGGGTCGTTCGGCAGCTGGGCGATCTGCGGGCACCACGGGGTGCTGCCGTCCCACTGGATGTCCGTGCTGAACACGGTCACCTCTTCGTTGCCGGTCAGCACGACCTCGAGGTCGCCGCGGCTGTCACCGGGAAGGCGGACGATGTCGGCGACCGCTGGATAGCCGTCACGGGCTGCAACCCAGCTTCCCCCGACGTTCTCGCCGAGGTTGCAGTAGATGTCACCCTCGTGGGTGTAGATGTGCTTGCCGGCCACGACCTCCATGGTCCGGCCATCGTTGTCCACGTCGTAGGGGAAGCTGTGGTAGCCGCTGTTCCAGTAGCCGTCGCTGTAGCGGTAGGCGCTGTACCAGCCGCGGCCGTTGCTGCTGGAAGGCTGGCTCCACTCGAGCGCCAGCTCGCTGCCCTCGAGCACGTTGAAGCCGAGGATGACCTCGATGGCGCCGTCGGCGTCGATGTCGGCGATCGCGGGGCCGTGGGCGCCACAGTAGTAGTCGCCGCCGCCGTAGACCGTCTCCAGCTCCAGCTCGATGCTGCTGCCGCGCTGCACGGCCTGGTAGACCGCGGGCCAGCACTCGGTGACGCCGGCCTCGTGGTGGCTGACCATGGTGACGATCTCGATGTGGTCGTCGGAGTCGATGTCACCGACCGCCACGCCCGCGTGCTGGTAGGGCGTGTAGGTCTGCGTGCCGTTGGCGTTGGTGTGGGTCTGCTCGAAGATGCTGGCGTGCACGATGGATCCGTCGCCGGACATCAGGCGCAGCACGCCCGCCTTGTCGTCCCGATCGTGGCCCATGACCGCGACGATGTCGGGGATGTCCCGGTCGTCGATCGCGCCGTCGCCGTTGTCGTCGGTGAGCTGACCGACCACTGGGGCCTGCATCACGCTGGCGATCTCGGGCCACTCCGAGAAGCTCCAGGCCGGCAGGGTGGCTCCGCTGTCCGGATCGACCATCGACTGGGTCATGTTCCACTCGACCCGCACCGAGAACGCTGTGCCTGACGGGCCCGGCACGTACTCGCACGCCGCGTCGGTGGGCACGGTGCCCGCCGCCGGGCCGCCGCCGCAGACCTCCTCGCACTCGATGACGCCGTCGCCGTCCATGTCGGTCTCGACGTCGGGGATGACGCCGTCGCAGTCGTTGTCCTTGCCGTCGCAGAGCTCGGGGGCGCCGGGGTAGACGGTGTCATCGTCGTCGTCGCAGTCCTCGGACTCCTTGAAGCCGTCGCCGTCCTTGTCCGGGTCGGTCGTGTTGTCGGGCCGACGATCGGTGCCGTCGAGGTCGTTGCTGCAGCCGACGGTCAGCGCAGAGAGGACGAGCAACAGAGACAGGTGACGCATGAGACTCCCGTGAGCCCCCCAGCCAGAGGGCCGGGGTGGAACGGGCGCTGCTAGCCTGCCTTTGCTGGTCTCGTCAAGCGATTGTCTGTGCGGTGAGCGCGGCGATGGCCGCGATGAGCGCCGCCGGATCCATCCCGGACGGTGGTACGTGCACGAAGATCGCGGGCGCAGCGAGATCCTGCGGTACCCGCCACGCCCAGGCGTTGCAGACGTACCCACCGGCGTCCTCGCTCACGGAAGCGCCCAGCAAGGCTGCGAGCTGCACCGGATCCACCGTGGCCGGCACCTCGTCCGGACCGCTGCCCATGTCTGCCGGCGCCTGGCCGGACGTGTCGGGCACCTGCCCGAGGATCCGCTTGCCGACGCGCTCGACGCTGATCTCGGTCCGCTTGCCAGCCACCCCCAGCCCGATGACCAGCTGGGCGTCGAGCGCCTTGGCCAGCCGGACCGCCAGGGCGGGCCCTCCCGCGTAGGTGACGGGCAGCACGTGGCCGACCACCATGGCACCGTTCACCACCGTGCCGTCGACCGCGTGTGCGATGTGCGCGGTCGGGTTGTCCACGACCTCGCGGAACGCACCGAACCCGGTCACCAGCACTGGCCGCTGCATCATGTCCCCCCGATGCTCAAGCTGCGAAGCCTGTTCATGGCCGCCGCAACCTCGTGGCGCCTGGGACGGACCAGGTCGCCGGTCGGCGCCTCCCACTGGGAGAGCGCTTCGACGCCTTCATCCTCCAGGATCGCATCCAGAGCGTCCAGCAGCATCGGCAACGTACGATTACCGTCGGCCAGGTGTCCGTGAACGAAGCGCAAAGCCTCACCGATGGTGGCCGCCTGGGCGCGGTCGACGATCTGCTCCACCGCGACCAGATCCAGCTCGTGGCCGCCGTACTCCAGTCGCCGCGCGCTGCGGGTGCGGAGCTTCTGTGGGGCGAGGCCTGCGCGGGACACGACCCGGGGGAGGGGGGCTGGCAGGGGGCCCGGGGGTACAGGACGCTCGGGGAGCAGGGCCCGCGCCTGGGTGGTGACGTCGCGGGGCTCCCAGGCGTCCATCAGGATGACCGTGTCCGCCGCGGCGAGGTAGTCGCCGACGCCGCCGACCACGAGCAGGGTCGAGACTCCGCGCGCCTCGTGGAGCTGGCCCACCCGCTCGACCAGGGGGGTGATGGGCTCGCGGTCCGCGGGGATCAGCGCGCGCATGCGGGCGTCGCGGACCAGCAGGTTGGTGGCGGAGGTGTCCTCGTCCAGGAGCAGCACCCGGGCCCCGGCCTCGAGGGCCTCGACGATGGCGGCGGCCTGGGAGGTCGAGCCGGACGCGTCGGCGGTGGAGAAGGGCGACGTGGAGGTGCCGCCTGGAAGATCGGCCAGGAATGCCGAGATGTCGACGCCGGTGACGCTGCGGCCGTCCTCGGCGCGGATCTTCACCGCGTCGGGCACGGTCACGACGCGCTCGCGGCCGTCGCCGGGCACGTGGTCGAGGTGGCCGCGCTGGATGGCCTGCAGCACGGTGCTCTTGCCGTGGAAGCCGCCTCCGACCAGCACGGTGACGCCCTCGCGGATGCCGAGTCCGGGGACGGGGCCGTCGGGTCCGTCGAGGCTGACCCGCAGGGACGGGGGGCTGTGGAAGGCGACCGCGCCGGGCAGGGGTCCCTCCTCGACGCCAGACGCGCGGGGCAGCACGCTGCCGTCGGCGATGAAGGCGATGAGGCCACGCTCGCCGAGCTGGCGACGCAGGGCGCGCTGGGTGCGCACGCTCGCGATGTGTGCCTCCACGCCGACCACGTCCAGCAGGGTCTCGGCGGCCTGGGGCAGGTCTTCTGCGAGCAGCCCCCACGCCTCCCGTCCCAGGATGCGTCGACCGCGGGCGGGCAGGCCGATCCGCAGGCGGATCTCCGCGCCTCCGTCGGCGTCGATGCGCAGGGCGGATCGCTCGAGGATCTCCGGGCCGGGCCGGTACAGCTCGATGGCGCCGCTCCGACCGCTGCCCCGGTGGGCCGGGGTCGAGGCCCGCCGCGAGCGCCCGCCCGGGTCCAGCGCCTCGCTGAGGCTCCGAAGCAGGAAGTCCTCGATCGCCTCGCGGGCGTCCCGGTCGACGATCAGGTCCGGGGAGATGCCCGTGGGCGCCCGCAGACGGATCCGCGACGGTGCGGCGAAGGGATCGCCCTGCACGTGGTCGATGAGCAGCTCGACATCGCCGAGGCGCCAGCGTCCGGCGATCCGCTTGTAGGCGCCGTAGCTCGCGTTGTCGATGCGTCGTAGCGCGTCCTTCAGTCCGTCCGGGTCTCGCATGGCGGACCCCTATTCGGTGGGTCGGGCCGCCGGCAGATCGATCCGGAAGACGCAGCCGTGGGGGTCGTTCTCGGTGAGGCTCACGACCCCTCCCATGACCTCGGTCAGGTGGCGCACGATGGACAGCCCCAGGCCAGTGCCGCCGACGTCCCGGCTGCGGCCGCGATCGACCCGGTAGAAGCGCTCGAACACCCGGTCGGCGTGGTCGGTGGGGATGCCCGGTCCTTCGTCGACGACCTCGATGAAGACGCGGTCGTCGGCCTTTCGCGCCCGGATGGTGATCGGCGCGTCCGGCGGCACGTACTTGACCGCGTTCTCCGCCAGGTTCCGCAGGGCGTGCTGCAGCGCGTTGAGGTCGGCCCACACGGTCAGATCGGGGGGGATATCCACCGCGACCGGGGTCCGCTGCGGCGACGACTCCCCGACCAGGGCGGCGACCGACCGGGCCACCTCACCCACGCGTAGGGACTCGGGAGCCAGCGGCAGCCGTCCGGACTCGATGCGGGACAGGGAGAGCAGGTCGTCGACCAGGCTGCCCAGCCGGGTGGCGTGGCGGTGGATCGCCTCGATGAACTCCTGGGCGAACTCCGGGTCATTGATCGCGCCGTCGACCAGGGTCTCGGTGGTCGCGGCGATGATCGCCACCGGGGTGCGCAGCTCGTGGGAGACGTTGGCGACGAAGTCCTGGCGCACCCGCTCCAGGCTGCGGACCTCGGTCAGATCGTGCAGCACGATGACGGCGCCGTCGGCCGAGTGCAGGGGCGCGACCACCACCTGCAGCTGGCGGTCGGGCGGGCCGCGCCACAGGACCTCCGCGGTCAGCGGCGCGTGGTGGGACACGCCGGCCTGGGCGTGGTCCACGAGCTCCGGTGCGGCGTGGGCGGTGTCCAGCGGCTTGCCCACCGCACCCGGTCCCAGGAGCTGGGTCGCTGCCGGATTCATCAGGGTGACCCGGAGATCCCGGTCGACGGCGATCACGGCGTCGGTCACCCCGGCCAGCACGGCCTCCCGCCGGTCGCGCTCCTCGGCGAGGTCGTCCAGGGCGGACTCCAGCCGCCGTGACAGGCCGGTCATCGACGTGCGCGACCCGGGCGGGAGCGCCGCCTCCTGCCGCTCCGACCCCGACAGGACCCGCGCCCGGTCGACCAGGCGCTCCAGGGTGCCCTGCATCCACCGCGCGACGACCGTCGCCGAAACCAGCGCCGCACCGAGGGCCAGGATGGCCGACAGCAACAGGTTCAGCCGGAGCGACCACACGGCGGCGCTCACCTGGGACAGGGGCTTGCCCGCTCGCAGCGTGATCGCCTGGCCGTCGGGCAGGCGTGCGGTCCGCGCCACGTAGAGCAGATCGTCGGCCATGGTCGAGCTGCGCCGCCGGGCCACGCCCAGGGTCCGGCTCTGGGCCTCCACCACCTCGGGGCGGTCGCGGTGGTTGTCCATGTCCTGCAGCGCGGCGCCGTCCAGCTCGGACTCGCCGAGCACGCGCCCGTCGACCGCGATGACCGTCAGCCGCGCGTCGACCGCCTTGGCCATGCGGTCGGTCGCCTCGTCGACCTGGGGCACGGTGTACGGCTGCTCCAGGCTCGACAGGTGGGCTTCGAGGGCGAGGGTGGCGCGGTCCAGCTCCTCCTCGACCCGGTCGACCAGGGCGGCGCGCAGGCGGATCTCGAGCACGGCGCCGGCAGCCAGGCCGATGACGCAGGTCAGGCCGAGCGTGACCAGGAACACCCGGGTTCGGATGCCGATCTTCACGCGCTCACCGACCTGTCATCGACTGGTCGTGCGCTCGTCGGTGGACAGGGTGTAGCCGACCCCGCGCACGGTCTGGAGGTAGCGGCCGGCGTCGCCCAGCTTGGTCCGCAGGCGCTTGATGTGGGAGTCGACCGCGGCGGTGGTGACGCCGCCCTCGGGTCCCCACACCTCTCGCAGCAAGTCCTCGCGGCGCACGACCCGGTCGATGCTCGCCGAGAGCACGCGGAGCAGGCGGGTCTCGAGGTCGGTCAGTGACACTTCCTCGTCACCGACCACGACCCGGTAGCCGTCGAGGTCGAGGCGCAGCTCGCCCAGCTCGGCCACCCCAGGGGTGGGGGTGGGCGGCGTGCGGCGGGCCAGGATCGCATTGACCCGGAGCAGCAGCTCGCGGACGCTGAAGGGCTTGCAGACGTAGTCGTCCACGCCCACCTCGAAGCCGACCACCCGGTCGATCTCCTCGCCGCGGGCGGTGACCATGACCACGGGGGTCTGTTGGGTCTCCTCCTGGCGACGGAGCTGCCGGCACACCTCGGTGCCGGGCATGTCCGGGAGCATCCAGTCCAGCAGGACCAGATCCGGGACGGGGTTGCGGACGGCCTCGAGCGCGCCGGCTGCGTCGTGAGCCACGACGGTCTGGTAGCCGGCTTGCTTGAGGTTGTACTGAAGGACCCGCGCCATGTCGGGTTCATCTTCGACGATGAGGATGCGAGAACTCATGGCCCTGTTGTACCGCCCGACCGTGTCCCGTCCTTGCCGAGATGGTGACGCCTTGGATCGGACGGCTCTCGTCACGTGACGGGGATGGACGGCTCTCGCCAAGTTGATGGTGTGCGACGGGGTCGGAGAGAGTGCGTGTGTCCGATTTTCGGCGTTCAACCATCCTATGCGATTTCGGATCGACTGCGTGACAGGGATTCACCCGCACAGACCGGAGCCGTCACAGTCGAGGCGTAAACCTGGAGCGTCACGGCCCACGAGGCCCTTGGAGGAGAATCATGCGCCTGTACATGACCGCGATCCTTGCTTCCGCTCTCACGCTCGGCCTGGCCGCCTGCGACAACGGCGAGACCGACCCCACCGATGGCACCGACGACACCGACACCTCGGACCTCCCGTCCAACGTGTCCTGCAGCGACGGCCTGAACCCGGACAGCGTCTGCACCGTCACCGGCACCTTCACCGCCGACTTCACCTTCACCGCCGATGTGGTGTGGGTCCTCGACGGCGCCGTCTTCGTCGGTGACGACGCCGACAACTGCCCGACCCTGACCGTCGACGCCGGCACCACCGTGTACGGCGCCACCGGCAAGCGCTCCTTCCTGGCCATCGCCCGGTGCGCCAAGATCGACGCCCAGGGCACCGCCGACGCCCCCATCGTCTTCACCTCCGGCGCCCAGAGCCGGAACCCCGGTGACTGGGGCGGCATCATCCTGAACGGCTACGGCCTCAACAACCTCTGCGCCGACCCCAACGACTGCAACGTCGAGTCCGAGGGCGACGCCGGCTTCTACGGCGGCAACGACAACGCCGACGACAGCGGCATCCTCAAGTACGTCGTCGTCACCCACGCCGGCGACCAGGTCACCGACGAGGACCAGCTCAACGGCATCGCGTTCCAGGGCGTCGGCTCCGGCACCGAGGTCGACTACATCCAGATCCACCGCAACCGTGACGACGGCATCGAGTTCTTCGGTGGCGCGGCCCAGGTCAAGCACGTCGTCATCACCGGCGCGCACGACGACAGCATCGACTGGACCAACGGCTGGACCGGCAAGCTCCAGCACGCCGTCGTGCAGCAGTACGACGACGCCGGCGATCGCGGCATCGAGGCGGACAACAACGAGGACGACAACGCGGCCAGCCCGCGGTCCAAGCCGACCATGAGCCACGTCACGCTCCTGGGCTCCAAGAACGCCCCCGAGGGCGACGACGGCATGAAGCTGCGCCGCGGTACCGGCTTCAACGGCTACAGCTTCCTGGTCGCGAACTTCGGCGGCGACTGCATCGACGTCGACAACCGCGAGACCTACGAGAACGCGCTGTCCGGCGCCAACCTCTCCGGCGAGCTGACCATCGAGAACAGCATCGTCGTGGACTGCGACGGCGGCCTCTTCGACGAGGACGACGCCACGGACTTCGATCCCGAGTGGACCCCCACCTGGCTCGTCGCCGACTGGTTCACCACGCTCAACAGCGCCAACACCGCCGACGAGACCGGTGTGACCACCGACTACATCGAGAGCACCAGCCTCTCCAGCCCCAACTGGGCCAGCAAGGGCGACGCCACCTCGGGCGGCGCGGCTCCCTCCGACAGCTGGTTCGACCGCGGCACCCACATCGGTGGCGTGGCTCCGGGCTCCGACTGGACCGCCGGCTGGATCGTCACCGACATGAACTGAGAATTGGGCGGAAGACGCCCGTTCTCACGCGACCCTCGTCCCGATCCACCATGGAAGCGGGGCGGGGGTCTCGTCGCTTGTGCCGCCGATGATGCTGTCGCTGTGCGGATGAACGGATCCTGACACAAAGGCGTAGCGTCGATGACCGCAAGCCTTCCGATCTTGTTTCGGCTTGGCCCCCGGCCTGACTGCACCGCCCGGTAATCCTGCACCCTCACCGGAGTGTCCATGCGCTTGCGCCTCTCACCCCTGCCCCTGCCCCGCGCCGCACTGCTCGCGCTGGCCCTGCTGGGCTCCTCGGTCGCGCTGGCCGACGAGACCGATCAGGCCCGCCGCCTGGCCGAGCTGCGCGCCGAGGTGGAGTCCCTGTCCGCCGAGATCGACGCGGTCAAGGAAGACGCCCGCGGCGAGCTGCGGAGCATCGAGCTGCAGAAGACCGACCTCGAGGCCCGCATCCGCCAGGAGGAGGTCCGGGTCGAGGAGCTGCAGCGCATGATCGAGCGCCAGCGCACGGCCCTGCAGAGCGAGAAGATCGCCGGCGAGGTCCTGAGCCCGGTGCTCGACAAGGCGCTCGCGGACCTGCGGAGCTCCATCCAGGGCAGCCTCCCCTACCGTCACGAAGACCGCCTCGCCGAGATCGACAAGATCGAGAGTCAGCTGGTCGACGGCACGCTGACTCCCCAGCGCGCCACCACCCGCGTGTGGCAGCTGGTCGAGGACGAGCTGCGGCTCACCCGCGAGAACATCCTCGACGAGCAGGTGGTGCCGCTGCCGGACGGTGAGGCGTTGGTCGACGTGGCTCGGGTCGGCATGGTGATGATGTACTGGCGGTCTGACGACGGCACCGTGGGGGCCGTCACCGGCGGCCCCGGCAACTGGTCGTACACGCCCCTCGACGGCGCCTCCGCCACCCAGGTGGAGAAGCTGTTCGACGCCCTCGAGAAGCAGGTTCGCGTCGGGTATTTCGAGCTTCCGAACGTCCTGGTGGAGGGACTGTGATGCGCGCGCTCATCCTGATCGCCGCGGTCTGGGCGGGGCTCTGCCTCCCGGTCACCCAGGCCCACGCGGAGACGCCGTCCCTGGACGCCGCCTACCAGAAGGAGTTTGCCTACCTGAAGGCGGAGAAGGAGGCGCTCGAGCAGCGCCTCGTCGAGGAGAAGCAGCGCGCAGCCAGCGCGCTGTCCAAGTCCCGGGGCGAGCTCGATCGCCTGCAGGGCAAGCTGGTCCGGCTGCAGACCCAGGCCGAGACGTCCGAGGACTCCCTGCGCGACGTCGAGCGCAGCGCCCAGGTGGCGATGGAAGGCGAGGAGATGGTCAGCAACGCCATCTTCCAGGCCAGCTCCAGCCTCGAGCGCGAGGGCTTCGCCCTGCCCGAGGCCCAGGGGGAGGGGCTCGAGCCGCAGGCTCCGGTGCTTGCCGCGGCCTTCGCCGAGGGCCTGAACCGCATCTCGGAGGGCCGCAGTGTCCGCACCGAGTCCGGCACCTACTTCCTGCAGGACGGCACCCAGGTCCAAGGCGACGTGCTGGTCATCGGCAACGTCGCGTCGTACGGCCTGTCCAACGCCGGCTCTGGGGCGCTCAAGCCGGTCGGCCAGGGGCGGGTCCAGCTGTGGCGGGACGGCGGCACCGACACCGCGTCCGCGGCGAAGGCCGGCGCGCTCCCCGAGACGCTCGGCATCTTCCTGTACGAGTCGACCAAGAAGGGCATCACCGAGGCGCCCGAGAAGACCTGGGCCGGCTACGTCGAGGCTGGCGGTCCGGCTGGCCTGGTCATCATCGGCCTCGGCTTCCTCGCCATCGTGCTGGTCGCCCTGCGCACCCTCTCCCTGATGCTGGTCGGCGGAAGCGGGCAGTCCTTCGTCGAGCAGGTGGCGGACAAGCTCCGGGCCGGCGAGGACGGCGCGGCGCTGGCGCTGGCGAAGAAGGGCCGGGGTGCGGTCGGTCGGATCGCCGAGGCGGTGGTCGCCAACTTCGCCCGTCCCCGGAACCAGCTCGAAGACGTCGTGGGCGAGGCCATCCTCCGGGAGCAGCCCAAGGTCGATCGCTTCTCGACCGCCATCCTGGTCATCGCGGCGGTCGCCCCGCTGATGGGTCTGCTGGGCACCGTCACCGGCATGATCGCCACCTTCGACATCATCACCGAGTTTGGAACGGGCGATCCCCGCCGACTCTCGGGCGGTATCTCCGAGGCCCTGGTCACGACCCAGCTGGGCCTCATCGTCGCGATCCCCGCCCTGCTGGTCGGCAACATCCTGTCCAGCTGGGGCAATGGCGTCATGGGCCGCCTCGAGCGCTCCGCCCTGCACCTGCTCAACGTGCAGCGCCACGAGGATCCCCGTCCCACCAGCGGAGGCGAGGACGAGGAGCGTCCCCAGCTCCGCGAGGTCGGCGCCGGTGTTTGAGTTCATCCTCGACACTGCCGCCGAGGTGTGGCGTCAGGGTGGGTTCGTGATGTGGTTCCTCGCGCCCGTCACCCTGTTGATGTGGTTCGGGATCGGCCTGCGGGCCTGGACCCTGCGCCGCGGCATGCCGCTGGTCGACAGCTTCACCGCGCTCGACGCCTTCCTCGACAAGGCGCGCCGCGGCAAGCTGACCGCGCCCATGGGCATCGTCGACACCGCCGCCGTGCAGGCGGTGCGGGTGGCCGCCGGGGTCCGCGGCGAGGACGCCCTGCGCTCGCGGCTCGAGGAGGCGTTCCTCCCGCTCCGTGACGAGGCCGGCTCCTGGGCCGCCGTCGTCAAGGGTGCCGCCATCGTCGCGCCCCTCGCCGGGCTCCTCGGCACCGTCACCGGCATGATCTCGACCTTCGACGCGCTCGGCAGCGGCATGATGTACACCGCTGGCGGAGGCGGCATCGGCGCGGGCGTGTCCGAGGCCCTGGTGTCGACCCAGTCCGGCCTCGTGGTCGCGGTGCCCGGCATCCTGCTGGGCGCGCTCCTGGCCCGGAAGCAGCGCCAGATCGAGGACGAGCTGGACCAGCTCATCGAGAAGGTCTGCGCGACCGGAGGTGCGGCATGAAGTGGCGCCGCCGCTCGGGCAACGACGGCTCGGAGATGGACATCTCCCCGCTGATCGACGTCGTCTTCATCCTGCTCATCTTCTTCATGGTCACGACGACCTTCGTGAAGGACATGCAGCTCGAGCTGGAGCGCCCCGGCGCATCCAGCGGTTCCTCCGCTTCGACCAAGGCTCTGCGGGTGTACATCGAGCGCGGCGGCGGGGTCTACGTCGACGAGGCCCCGGTGAAGGTGTGGATGCTGCAGAGCCGCGTGCGGGACTACCTGCGCGACGCCAGCGGCGGCACCGTGCTGGTGGTGGCGGATCGCTCCGTCGTCACCGAGCGCCTCATCGAGGTCATCGACCAGTGCCGCCTCGGCGGCGCGCAAGACGTCGGCGTCATCACCGACGCGGAGGGCTAGTGCAGGCGCTGCTCCGCCATCGCCTGTTCGGGCTGGCCGTGGGGCTGGCCGCCATGCTGCTGGGCTCGCTCGGCACCGCGGGGCTGTTGATCCTGCTGCACAGCACCTTCTTCGAGCGCGACGAGACCGACAAGACCCAGGCCGTGGTCTTCGACACCCCTCCGCCGAAGAAGAAGCCGAAGCCCAAGAAGAAGACCGAGACCAAGCCCAAGCCCAAGCCCCGCCAGAGCAAGGCGCCGCCGCCTCCATCCCTGGGCTCGGCGCTCGCTGGCATGAGCTTTGGCCTGCCCCAGTTCAGCGACGACGTCCTCGGTGGCGCCGGTGCTGGCCTGCTCGACGACGCCTCCAACGTGGTCATGGACGAGTCGGTCGTCGATGAGCCCCCGCGCCCGGTGCGCCGGGTGGCCGCCGACTACCCCACCCGCGCCCGCGCCAAGAACATCGAGGGCCGCGTCGTCTTCAGCGTGCTCATCCAGGCGGACGGCTCGGTCACCGACGTGCGCGTCCTCGAGTCCGAGCCCCCCGGCGTGTTCGATGCGGTCGCTCTCGAGGCCATGCGCCAGTGGCAGTACGAGCCCGCCATCTACGAAGGTCAGCCGGTCGCCATCCGCGCGCGCCAGCCCTTCGAGTTCAGGTTGGACTGATGATCCGCATCCTCCCTGCACTCTCCCTGCTCTGCGCGCTGGCGCTGCCCGCCGTCGTGCCCGTCGCCGACGCCGCCCGCGGCAACGACGCGCCCGCCGAGAAGACCACCGCGCCAGAGGACCTCGAGAAGGTCGTCATGGCGTCCGTGCTCATCGGCGACGGCCACTGCGATCGCGCGCTGCGCGTGCTGGATGAGATCGACCTCGACGGGGTCGGCGCCGACTTCGAGCTGGCCCGCTTCTGGGGCCTGAAGGGCCGCTGCCACTTCGAGCTGGGCGCCCAGGAAGACGCGGCGACCGACTTCGAGAACGCCATCGCCGCGGGCGACACCACGACCGACACCTTCCTGCGCCTCGCCCAGACCCAGGTCGCCCTCGACCGCAACGAGGCCGCGATCGCCACCATCGACCGGGCCGGGGCCGCCGCGCTCGACGTGGAAGGCACCTACAAGCTCAAGTCTCGCGCGCTCCAGGCGCTGGATCGCAACGTCGAGGCCTGGGACACCCTGCAGGCCGGCCGGGTGCGCTTCCCCGACGACATCAGCTTCGATCGCGAGGCCCTGTACCTGCTCATCAAGCTGGGCCTGTACCAGGAGGCCCGCGAGGTCGGCAGCCGCTACCTCGAGCGCGTGCAGGACGACCCCGCCGCCTGGCTCGCGGTCGGCGAGTCCCTGCGTCGGACCGGCAATCTCGACGAGGCTGCGAGCGTCCTGGAGGCGGCCCGGGTGCGCTTCCCGAGCGAGCCCGACGTCTACACCCGCCTCGCCGTCACCTACGTCGACAAGGGCCTGCCCGGCGCGTGCGGCAGCATCCTCCAGCAGGCCGCCGAGCTGGACCCCACCCTCGCCGCTCCAGCGACCGAGTGCTTCCGTGACGCCGGTCGCCTCGAGCGCGCCTTCTACATGAACTCGCTCATCCCCGACGCCGAGCTCAAGGCCCGCCTGCGGCTGGACCTGCTGGTTCGTGCCGAGGAGTGGGGCCAGGCCATCGCGCTGGTGCCGCGCCTGGAGACGCTGGGCCTCCTCGACGAGGATCCCGTCGCCTACGCGGTCGGCTACGCCCAGTTCCAGGCGGGTCGCTACGACGACGCCGAGTCGACCCTCAAGCGAATCGAGGACTCCCAGCTCTTCAAGGACGCCGCGACCCTGCGCAAGGCCATGGCCGACTGCCGGGCAAACCCGGAGAACTGCCTGTGATCCGGCATCTTCCGACCCTCGGCCTCGCTGGCGCGGCGCTCGCCGCCCTGTGCGCTCCCGCCGTCGCCCTCGCCGCCGAGGCGTCCGGGCAGGTCAGCGTCTACGTGTTCGAGGTGGGCACCGGCGCCCCCCAGCGTGGGGTCCCGGTCTACCTGGGCAAGCCCCTGCCGCCGCCCCCGCCGCCTCCCGAGCCGACCGCGCTCGAGATCGAGGCCGCAGGCATGACCGCGGACGAGCTCGCGAAGTGGAACAAGAAGCGGGTCAAGCAGGGCCTGGACGAGGTGTTTCCGCCCAAGCCCCCGCCGCCCCCCGAGCCGATCCGCCTCGCGGACGAGGATCGCATCGGCAAGACCGACCGCTACGGCCAGATCGAGGCGACGGTCCCAGCGGGCGGGTACGGGGTCTACATCGAGGTGGACGGCGGCTTCCAGCACGTCGGGGACGTTCGCGTCGGCGATGGCTTCCTGTCCGAGGTCCTGGTCACGGTCTACCCCGACGGCGCTCAGCCCTCCGCGCTCGCCGAGCAGCCCGCCGAGGGACGTACCCAGGCGGTGGAGGACGTCGACGGTCCGGTGGGCGTTGTGACCGGGCAGGTCGTCTCCAGCGAGGACGGCTCGCCCATCGTCGGCGCGCGGGTCTTCGTGCGCGGCAGCCGATCCGACGCGACGACCGGAGCCGATGGACGCTTCGCCCTGGAAGTGCCGGTCGGACCTCGCGATCTCTCGATCATTCACGACAAGTACGCCACCCAGGCGCTGAACAACGTGCAGGTGGTGGAGGGCCAGTCGACCGCGGTCCAGGTGGAGCTTGTGCCCGCCGGGCTCGCCCTGGACGCCTTCGTCATCCGCGCCCCCCGGATCGAGGGCGGCACCAGCGCGCTCCTCGACGAGCGGCGCAACTCGAGCGCGGTCGGTGACGTGCTCGGCGCCGAGCAGATGTCCCGCTCCGGCGACTCGTCCGCGGCCGGGGCACTCACCCGCGTCACCGGCTTGACCCTGGTCGGCGGCCGCTTCGTCTACGTCCGCGGCCTCGGCGAGCGCTACAGCTCGGTCCTGCTCAACGGCGCGACCCTGCCCTCGCCCGAGCCCTCCCGCCGGGTCGTTCCCCTGGACATGTTTCCCGCCGGCATCCTCGAGAGCGTGGTCATCCAGAAGACCTACTCCCCGGACATGCCCGGCGAGTTCGGCGGCGGCTCCATCCAGCTGCGCACCAAGAACATCCCGACCGAGCCCATGTTCTCGGTCTCGCTGACCGGCGGGTACAACTCGGTCACGACCTTCCGCCAGGGCCTCGACTACCAGGGCGGTGCGATGGACTTCCTGGGCATGGGAGCCGCGAGCCGCGCCCTGCCCCAGGAGATCCGCGACGCCTCCGAGGTCGCCCGCATCGCTCCCTCCGACATCTTCTGCACCGAGAACTGCTACTCGGCAGAGGACCTCGAGAAGTGGGGCGAGGCCATGCCCAACAACTGGGAGACCCGCGAGCGCACCCTGCCGCCGGACCTGGGCCTCTCGATGACCGCGGGCACGGGCAGCGAGACCGCCCTGTTCGGGCGCCCCGCGGGCATCCTCTTCGGTGGCTCGTTCACCAACCAGTGGGACCGGCGCACCTTCACCCGGAGCTACTACGCGATTGGCGCAAACGAGACGTTGGCCCTGCAGAACGAGTATGACTTCCTGGCGACGAACAACCAGGCGAACCTGTCGGGCATCCTCGCGCTGGGCACCAGCCCCGCCGAGGGGCACGAGCTGCGCGCCACGACCCTGGTGCTGCGCCGGACCGGGGACGAGACCCGCCAGTTCAGCGGCACCAACGCCGAGCTGGACCGCCTCATCGAGGTCACCCGCCTGCGCTACGTCGAGCGTCAGCTCCTGGTCCAGCAGGTCTCCGGCGAGCACCAGTTCGGCGAGAAGGGCCCCGAGCTCACCTGGCGCTACTCCTACGCCCGCGCGACCCGGGTCGAGCCGGATCGCAGGTCCACCCAGTACAACTACGACGAAGAAGACGACATCTGGCAGATCAGCCAGCGCTCCGGCGGCAACCAGCGGCTGTACAGCGACCTGCTGGACCGCAACCACGACATGGGCGCCCAGCTGGCGGTGCCGTTCGGGCCCGAGGTGGGCGAAGCCGGCTTCCGACCGACCATCTTCGTGGGCGGCATGACCGCGGACAAGGCCCGTGGCTCCGACACCCGGCGTTACTCCTACATCGGTCGTGGCGACGGGGCGCGAGACCCCGAGCTCAACTCCCGGGAGGCGGGCGAGATCTTCGTCCCGCAGAACATCGGACCGGACGCCTACCAGTTCGAGGAGGTCACCCTCCCGACCGACAACTACTCGGCGACCCACACCCTGGCCGCCGGCTACCTCAAGACGGAGCTGCCCTTCACGAGCTGGTTCCGGGTCATGGCCGGCGCGCGCCTCGAGTACAGCAAGCAGTTCACGACCACATTCCCGCTCTTTGCCTCTCAGGGCGCGACCACGGTCGACAGCACCATCAAGACCACCGACCTGCTGCCCGCGGCGACCGCGACCTTCTCTCCGACGGCGAAGACCAACATCCGCCTCGGCTACGGGCGCACCGTCTCCCGGCCCGACTTCCGCGAGATGTCCCCCGCCGTGTTTGCCGACGTCGTCGGCGGCCGCACCGTCTCCGGCAACCCCGACCTGAAGCGCGCCCTCATCGACAACCTCGACGCCCGCTTCGAGCTGTACCCCAGCGCCGGCGAGAGCCTGTCCTTCGGCGTCTTCTACAAGCAGTTCCACGACCCGATCGAGAGCGTGCTGGTCGTCTCGTCGGAGCGCTCGAGCACCTGGCAGAACACCGAGGGCGCCTGGCTGGCCGGCGTCGAGGCCGACGTGCGCAAGTCGCTCGACTTCGTCAGCCCGGGCATGCGCGACTTCTACGTGGCTGGCAACATCGCCATCATCGAGTCGCGGGTCACCGGGATCGGCGGCGTCGGCACCAACTCCGAGCGCCCGATGCAGGGTCAGTCGCCCTACGTCATCAACGCGACCGTCGGCTACGACAACCCCGAGACCAACACCTACGCGACCCTGCTCTACAACGTGTACGGACCGCGGATCACAGAAGCCGGCGCCTTCGGCCAGCCCGACACCTACCAGGCCCCCGTGCACGCAGTCGACGCCGTCATCGGCCTGCGCTGGGACAGCGGCTTCTTCCTCAACGCCAAGGCGACCAACCTGCTCAACTACCCGGCCGTCTACACCATGGGCGACCGCGAGACCGAGCGGGTGGTCAACGGCTGGAACGCGGCGCTGAAGATCGGGATGAAGCTGTAGGGGTGGACCCTCACGCCGCCGCCTCCTGGGCGTCCACCCCCAGCGGCCGTCCCAGCACCGAGGCGATGCCGCGCAGCTCGTCCATGAGCGACGTCAGCTGATCGGGGCGGAGCTGCTGGGCCTTGTCGGAGCGGGCGACCTCGGGCGCGGGGTGGGACTCGATGATGAGGCCGTCGGCACCGGCGGCCAGGGCGGCGCGGGCGAGGGGGGCGACCAGCGCGCGGGTGCCGGCGGCGTGGGACGGGTCCACGATGACCGGGAGGTGGGTGCGCTCCTTGAGCACGGCGATCGCCGCGAGGTCGAGGGTCGCGCGGGCGTGGTCGACGTGGGTGCGCACGCCCCGCTCGCAGAGGATCACCTGGCCGTTGCCGGCGCTGACGATGTACTCGGCGGCACAGAGCAGCTCGTCGAGGGTGGCGCACAGGCCCCGCTTGAGCAGCACGGGCTTGTTCAGGCGACCCAGCTCGCGGAGCAGGGGCACGTGCTGCATGTTGCGCGCGCCCACCTGGAGCACGTCGGCGACCTCGGCCACCGCGTCGATGTCGCGTACGTCCAGCACCTCGGTGACGATGGGCAGGCCGGTGCGCGCGCGGGCCTCGGCGAGCAGCTCGAGGCCCTGCCGACCCAGCCCCTGGAAGGCGTAGGGCGAGGTGCGCGGCTTGAAGGCGCCGCCGCGAAGCGCGCTTGCTCCGGCCATCTTGACCGCGTCTCCCGCGGCGAGCACCTGCTCCCGGGACTCCACCGAGCAGGGGCCGGCGATCACGTGCACGGCGTCGCCCCCGAAGCGAGCCTGGCCGACGCGCACCTCGGTGCGGTGGGCGTGGTGGGTGCGGCTGACGATCATGTAGGGGGGTGCCTTGCGGTCGACCTCGATGACCCCGTCGAGCGCCTCGACCCGGGGCACCAGCGTGGACGCGCCCTCGCCGAGCAGGCCGATGAGGCAGTGGGTGGGCGTCTCGCTGACGTGCACCTCGAGGCCGGCGTCCTCGGCGATGCGTACGACGGCGGCTTTCTGGGCGAGGGGGGCGGTGCGGGAGAGGACGGCGATCATGACGGGCTCCGAAGGGACAGGAGGAAGGGGGCGGGGCGCTCGCCCCGGGTGAGGACGCGCATGAGGGCGCTGCCGACGATGGCCCCGTCGGCGTGGGGACGCAGGGCGCGCAGCTGCTCCGCCCGGCGGATGCCGAAGCCGGCGAGCACGGGCGCTGTGGCCGCCTCGCGCAGGGCGGCCATCCGTGCTTCGAGATCCGCGGTGAAGGCGGCATCTCCGCCGGTGACGCCGAGGCCGGTCACCACGTAGACGAACCCACGGGAGCGGGCGGCGAGCTCCCGCGCCCGGTTCAGCGGCGTGGTCGGCGCGACCAGCTGGATGAGGGCGAGCCCGTGCGCGGCGAGGGCGTGGTCGAGGCCGTCGCACTCCTCGGCGGGCAGGTCAGGCACGACCAGGCCGCTGATTCCGGCGGCGACGAGGCGCGGCACCAGCTCCGGTCCCAGGGCGAGCAGCGGGTTGAGGTAGCTCATGAGCACCAGCGGCGTGTCGATGGCCGCGTCGCCCAGGCGATCGAGCAGGTCGGTCAGGGTCGCGCCGGCGGCGAGGGCGGCGGCGCTGGTCTGCTGGAGGGTGACGCCGTCGGCCATCGGGTCGGAGAACGGCACGCCGATCTCGACAGCATCGGCGTTGGCGGCGACTTCTCGCAGGACGTCCATGAACCGTTCGGGGGTCGGGTAGCCGCCGGTGACGTAGGCGACGAGGGCGTCGGGGGAGGCTTCGCGCAGGGCGGCCTCGAGGCGGGCGGCGGTCACGCGCCACCTCCCAGGACCCGGGGCACCAGGGTCGGCAGGTCCTTGTCGCCGCGACCGGAGAGGCCGAGCACCACGGTGGCGCCGGGACGCTCGGCCGCGATGCCGGGCAGGGCGGCGAGCGCGTGGCTGCTCTCGAGGGCGGGCAGGATCCCCTCGGTGCGGCAGAGCAGCGAGAGGGCGGCCAGGGCCTGCTCGTCGTCGACGGCCAGGTAGCGGGCGCGGCCGGTGAGCTGGAGCAGGGCGTGCTCGGGACCGACGCCCGGGTAGTCGAGCCCGGCGCTGACGCTGTGGGTCTCGTGGATCTGCCCGTGGGCGCCCTGGAGCAGGGGGCCGTAGCTGCCGTGCAGCACGCCTGGGCGACCGCGGGTCAGGGTGGCGGCGTCACCGGCCGCGGAGCCTCCCGCCTCGACGCCGACCAGCTCCACGTCGGAGTCGGGGACGAAGGCGTGGAACAGGCCGATCGCGTTGCTGCCGCCTCCCACGCAGGCGACCACCACGTCGGGCAAGGCACCGGTCCGGTCCAGGACCTGAGCGCGGGCCTCGTCGCCGATGACCTTCTGGAACTCTCGGACCAACCATGGATACGGGTGGGGCCCCAGGGCGCTGCCCAGCAGGTAGTAGGTGTCTTCAGGGTCGGCGACCCAGGCGCGCATGGCCTCGTCGATGGCGGCGCGCAGGGTGGCCTCGCCGGTGGTGACGGACACCACGTCTGCACCCAGCAGGCGCATGCGGGCGACGTTGGGGGCCTGGCGCTCCACGTCGACCGCGCCCATGTAGACGGTGCAGGGCAGGCCGACCCGGGCGCACGCGGCGGCGGTCGCGACCCCGTGCTGGCCGGCCCCGGTCTCGGCGACCACCCGCCTCGCCCCCAGGCGCTTCGCCAGCAGGGCCTGACCCAGCGCGTTGTTGATCTTGTGCGCGCCGGTGTGGGCGAGATCCTCGCGCTTGAGGAACACGTTCAGGCCCAGCTCCCGACCCAGGTTGGGTGCGGGGGTCAGCGGGGTGGGGCGGCCGACCGCGTCCTGCAGCTCCTGGTCCAGGTGTGCGCGAAAATCGGCGTCGGACAGCGCTTCTTGCGCGCCGCGGGTGAGGTGGGCGAGCGCCTGGACCAGGGACTCGGGCACGAAGGCCCCGCCGAAGGGTCCGAAGCGCCCGCGTTCATCGGGGACGCGGCGGTGAACGAGGTCGTCGAGGAGCTGGTGTACGTCGGGCACGGCGAAGGCAGCAGCGAGGCTCATGGGATCTCCTGGAACGCCGCGCGGGCGGCGGCGACGAAGTGGCGGATGGCGGTGGGGTCCTTGTGGCCGGGGGCGCGCTCGACCCCAGAGCTGACGTCGACGCCAGCGGGGCGGACCCGGTGGATGAGGTCGGCGACCGTGTCGGGACGGAGCCCGCCGGCGAGCACGATCGGTCGATCGTCGGCGATGCGGGCGGCAAACTCGGGGTCGCCGGGCACGCCGGAGCCAGGATCGGCGGCGTCGAGCAGGGTGAGGCCGGAGCCGGTCGGGGCGGTGGCACAGAACGCGTGCAGCACGGGCCGGTCGGGGATGACGCCGGGCACGGGGGCGCCCTGCACCACGTCTGCCTCCACGAGCCGGGCCGCGTGCAGGAGCTCGGCGTCG
>MDTC01150596.1_pt1 | contig 50476 bp, 35 predicted proteins | sample 811181 | NCBI WGS metagenome assembly MDTC01 (sample SAMN05326644, study PRJNA326480) | marine metagenome | isolation source: seawater | place: Pacific Ocean: North | collected 2011 | reverse complement strand
ATTAGATACAGCAAATACATTTAGAATACTGAATCAAACAGCAGATAATTTAGAGATATATTCAGATTCAACATTAGCAACTACATTGAAAGTAGGAGATATCTTAGAAATTGGATATTGTATTAAGGTTTCTGGTAATTTAGATACAACAGCAACTCCTGAGAATGTTGATATAACTGCCGCTGAGGAAAAAAATATAACAATCAAAGCTACTATTCTAAAGATCGGAACAGAAGTAGTCGGCGGACTTAAACAGTTCACAATAGGATTTGATGTTTCATCGGGGACTAATTTAATTATGGATACTCCGGAAGCTTCTTTTAACGGTGGTGGCCATTTATCAATTATCGCAAGAACACAGAATCCTCAATCAAGATGTTCACAACTTAAAAAAGATATTAATGTCTATTCATTTTCGTTAAACCCCGAAGAACATCAACCCACAGGAACATGTAACTTTTCAAGAATAGATAGTTCTAAATTAATTATGAGCTCTTCAACAAAGGTTAGTAATATTTATGCTGTGAATTATAATGTCCTTCGGATTATGTCAGGTATGGCAGGTCTCGCTTATGCGAGTTAAATTACTAAATATAATCTACTCTATCTTAAATATGGGAGGCGGATTAATTCAATTAATTGCAAAAGGTAAATCAGATGTTTATATCACAGGTAATCCACAGTTCTCTTTCTTTAAATCTGTATACAGAAGACATACCAATTTCACAATTGAATCGATTGAACAGAGTGTCCACGGTCTATCAGTTGGCGAATGCAATGTACATACAAAACTCTCGCGGAGTGGAGATTTAATCACTAATATATGGATTGAAGCTTTACTCGATCGGGGGGATGCTCAGGGAGATAATTCAACATCATATATTAATTGGACTGATAATACGGGTCACGCATTACTCAAAGAATGTTCTATTTCAATCGGAGGTCAATTAATCGATAAACATGATTCGAACTGGTTGGATATTCGTAGTGAAATACATGATACTTTCACAAAAGAATGGATTGGATTAAATAAACATGCCGCGAAGAACCCTTATCTAAAATCAGGATCAATTACATCCAACAATGAAAAAACGAAAGTCTATATCCCTCTCCATTTTTGGTTCTGCAATAATCCTGGATTGGCTTTACCTATTATTTCACTTAAAAAACATGACGTTGAATTTAAAATGACATTAAGGTCTGTTGAAAAATTATTAAACTCTGATACAATTGCACCACTTACATATACAAATACAATCCCGAATGTTAAAGTATGGTGTGATTATATTTTCTTAGATAAAGAAGAAAAAATGAAATTCTTAACAGAAAAAAGGGCATATTTAATTGAACAAGTTCAACAAGGAACATACACTATGGGTAATAAAGTAGAACTCAAATTCAATCATCCAGTAAAGGAATTATTTTGGTTTACTCAAAATAAACAAGTTTCTTCTGCATCACCAAATAATGGATCAATCGATGCCGCATCAAATACAGTTGGATCACTGACACAATACAATGACTACTTTAATTATAAAAATACTCAACAAGGAAATACAGAAAATATATATGGTGTCAGATCAAATGAATCATTTTTATCAATGAATATCACTATGAACACCATTGAACGGTTTAGTAAAAGAGACGCTACATATTTTCGTCTATGTCAACCGATTCAATCCAAACATAGACTTCCCACAAAACTTATCTATATGTACTCCTTCGCATTAGAACCCGAAAAACACCAACCTTCGGGAACATGTAATTTCTCAAAAATAGATGATATTTTTATGAACTTTGAAACAAATATAGATCATTCCAATGAACATTTAAAAGTATACGCTCTAAATTATAACGTTCTAATTGTTACATCAGGTATGGGGGGTCTTGTTTATAAAACATAATTACAATACAGATATCTTTAAAATACAAGGAGGATAGGGTGTATTCCCTAAGAATCCAGCCGCTAAACTATGAGATGTTACTGATGAAGAAGCGGCCACATTTATATGATACGTAGACCCACTTGAAACATTTAATATCCATTCACAAGTCCTTGTTCCAGAAGTATTTGCATTGTTTGTTATGATTCTCCGTGTATTTTGATTATTTGTTTCCGAATAATCCGAAGACCATTCTGAATATGTCCCTGAATTACTATTTCCCGATAAACCAAGATACAATGTTGTTCTGTCTGAGAACGAAGAAACTCTATTATATACAGTGAAACTGACAAGGACCAATGAGGATGTTGGTGTAAATGTCGTTTTGATTGATCCATTAAAAATATTCGCCATCTGTGATGTTAAGCTGAATAAATCTGTTCCTGAGGAAGGGGAATAATTTTTATAATTAAGTATTGTCCCTGGTAATTTACCCCAACTTGTTATACCCGAACCATTCGTTATTAATGATGTTTTATCTTCTCCATCGTCCTCAGGTAATTTAATTGTATAGTTTGCCGACAATGTATCTGGTGGGTGAATTGTAACTGCCTTATCCCCTTGTTTTAAACCAACACTATTTAACTTAATATCATCTTCCAAACCTACGGTAATGTCACCTGTTTGTCCCGAGACTGAAACCTCATCTGCCGTCCCTGTCAAGGTACTTACATAATTACCCGATGTTTGACTTCCCAATTGAACTGCATTTGAAGCTATTTTCGCAGTTGTTACTGAACTGTCTGATAAATGATTTGTATCTATTTTATCATTTTGAATACTCAGAACCCCATCACTATTCAGTGTTGCATCACCACTTATCGCTTTTGATTGTATCCCTGTTCCATTGCCAATAACTATATTTCCACTTGTCTTAGCATCTAAGTAGGTATTCTCCGATGGACCCCCAACTATTAAACTTCCAGGATCCATAGTGGCAAGTTTTCCCAAGGTTACAGAAGTATCTTGAAGCATCCCTGTTGATACTTGGACTTCTACAACATCTCCTCCTGCGCTATGAGAACCCAAAACTCTCTCTGCACTAACTATGTTCTGTATTTTTGAATATTCAATTGTATTGTTATCTATGTTATCATTTTGAATCACCTGATATGATATACTCAGAACTCCTTCTCCATTTATTGTTGCATCTCCACTCATCGCTTTTGATTGTACATCTGTTCCATTGCCAATAACTATATTTCCAATTGTCTTAGCATCGAAGTAGGTGTTTCCCGATGAACTACCAACTATTAAATGTCCACGTGGTATATTAGCCATTTTCCCTAAGCTTACGGAAGTATCCGTTATCGTTAGTTCTCCATTTCCATCTATCGTAGCGTCGCCACTCATTGCTTTTGATTGAAGGTCTGTCCCGTCACCTATTAATATATTTCCACTCGTACTAGCATCTAAGTAAAAGGGTTCCGAATTTTTACCAACTATTAAACTTCCGGAAGTTATATCAGCCATCTTTTCCAAAGTTACCGAGTTTGAAGCCAAGTTACCAGTTAGAATCCCCTCTGTCTTTATTTGGACCTCATTACTTCTATTTTCTAAAATTTCAGAACTGGAACCTTCCACAACAACAAAGTTCGTTGAAGAATAAGAAGCAACACCTTTTACAGTTGATGAAGCATGAACCACTGTTAATTTATTATTATCAAGATCTGTTGATAGAACCGAATTTCCCGCTGTTAACTGAATACTAGCCACCTGGACATTACCAGTTCCAACCGTATTCCATGTTAAAGTCCCAGATCCGTTTGTCGTTAATACTTGATTTGGAGATCCATGGTTTGGTGGTAAAATCAGATTGTAGTCCGAAGGAATACTCAGAGGAGTTGTTATTTTTACCTTCTTACCACCTGATAGAAGGGATCCGTATAAAAATATCTCACCTGAATAGGCAGATTCTTTATTCCTTATATTTAATTTTCCATTGATAGTTACTTCTTGGGTTAAGAAATCACCATAAATTAATGAATCAATACCCTTTTTCGTTGTTCCAGAATGAATATATAACTTATTTGAGAGAGTTAAACTATTTGTAGATGGTCCAGAATTTACACCAATACATATATTATAATCTGTTTCTGATGAACTACTCGGTCCACTACTCTTTCCTATACATATATTATTATCTTGCCGAAAATGATATCCACTCATATCCCCTACAAATACATTTCCACCATTCACAGAAGTGTATCCACTCTGATATCCTAAAAATACATTACTTGTCCCATTTGAATTATTATATCCGGACCTGTACCCTATAATAACATTCCTCTCCGAAGAAACAATTAATCTATGTGCGTCCTTCCCTATAATAACATCATAATTGCCCGTTGAACTAGTTTCACCCTTTGAAACATTATTTCCGATAAATACATTCCCAACACCATTATTAAAGGTTTCCGCAGATTGACTCCCTATAATTATATTATCATGTCCTCTTATATTATTCTTTGCACAACGATAACCAATAAATGTATTGTGTGAAGATTGTGCATTACTTTCACCACACTCTCTTCCAATAAATGTATTAAAATTACCGTTTGTATTTGATTTACCACTATATGAACCGATAAATGTATTACTGATACCGGCTACATTATATCCGGATCTGTATCCAACTAATGTATTACCAGAACCGGATAACTCGTATCCACTTCTCGTCCCTACACATGTATTCTCCATCCCTTGATAACTTGATAATCCTTCACCCGAAGAATAACCAATAAATACATTATTCTTTCCACCACCAGATGGAGAATAATTATAATTTGATATTGATAAGTCGGATATAATTTGATAAGTTCCATTCACATATTCTTTGATAAGAACATTCGAAGAATTTGTATTCAATGTAACATTCTTCCCCGCATTAAATCCGAAATATAAATTTTCTTTCCCCACCGAAGAAGAATCAAATTCAAAGGTGATACTATTTTCTTCCGTGAGTGTTAATTGTGTAAATCTCCCCGTGTATGGAGTATTTGTCCCTATTGAACCTATTAACTGAGTTGATGTTAAGCTATCATTCACAGTTACCTGTTTAAAAGTAGATGTTCCCGATGTTACATTCAATGTTGATGATAATGTTGTTGCTCCTGATATATTCAATATCCCAGTTGATTGCAAAGATGAAAACTTTCCACTATTTTGAGTATTCGTACCAATCGCACCTACAATTTCATTTGACGTTAACGTTCCAGTTAGAAGTATATTACCCGAACTATCTATTGTAGATATATTTGTTGTTGATGAATTATTCGTTGATAATGAACTCCCTATCTTGATTTCATCATAAAATAATACTTTACCATGAACTTTATTCAATCCAGATGTTTTCAATTCTACTAATCCATCAACTGTTAAATTCTCATTTACAGTTACTTCTTTAAAAGTAGATGTATCAGCCGTTACATTTAATGTTGAAGATAATGTTGTTGCTAATGTAACATCTAAGGTCCCCGTGATACTTGCATTATTCTTAACAGTTAAATCATTTTCCAATGTAATATCATTGATATTTTGTAGATTGCCTAGGGACTCATCGTCGACCTCCACGGTGGATAAAATAGTGGTCGGAGAACTATCTGTTGATCCAGAACTATCATATAATTGTATAGTCCCATTAGTTTTATTTAACTTTATAGTCTGTCCTACATAAATATCTTCATCTGCTACTATTTCTTTCTTCGCAATTAAGTTTCCATTGATCCCAACCCAAGAATTACTATTCGTTGCATTATGGTATCCTTCGATTAATGAATCGTCCGTATCATTTGGTGATATCGCCAAAAAATTTACACCAGTTGATGGTGCTGCTGTTACATCTTGAAGTGAGAAGCTATGTGTTAAATTAAAATTGTATCCTATCAATATATTATGGTGCTTTGTTGTTGTAGTTGTAGATGATCCTCCATCTACTGAACCAATCAATATATTATGTGAACTATTTCTTTCCGAGGAGCTCTGAGAAGGACCGGTACTAAATAATTCTTGTGCTTTGTATCCAATATGAATATTATATTTAGCATCTGCGTTCAGGTCTAATGTATGTTGCCTATAACCAAACTCTGTATTGTATGCGTCATCATCAAACTTATAACTGTGTGAAATTATATCTCCGTTCACTCTTAGATCCCGATAACCATCTACTACTTCAGGATCTGAGTTTAAACCTCCAATAATAACTTTTGAATAAATAGTAAATCTCCTTACTGTATAATCATATGGATTCATATTACCAATAATATACTTATCTTCTTGTGTCCCATTTACATCACTTCCAATTAGTAACATATTATTCCATTCACTATTATTTGACCCATCACCAGAATATCCTTTTAGATATTTATAAGAAGGGGGATTCGAACCGACTATACTTTCAAACCCATTTAATTCACTGGGTGTTTCAACATCTTCTTCTTTGAACACATAATCTGTATCATCTGTTGAAAAAGAACCTATGAAAATATTATTATTACCTTTTATATTTTCACCCGATTTATATCCAATAAATGTATTATTTTTCCCCTTTGAAGTCACTGTACTGTCTAGATCTGAACCAGATAAATAACCCAAACATGTATTGTAAGAGGATGAATCGTATGTTATATCCTGAGGACCCGATCTATTTCCTATATAGGTATTACTATTCCCTCTTATCAATGTATTGTATCCTAAAACTGTATTGTGGTTCGCTGTTTGTGCTAATGTATTTCCATCCGTTTCTGAAATATAATAACTATCTGTATCTGGATAATTGATTCGTTTTGTAATGTCAATAGTTGTAAATCGTCCTGTATTAGGAGTTTTAGAACCAATCTTCCCTGTAAATGTATTTTCAGAAGACACAACAACTTCAAAAGTTGGGATCGTGGTTCTATTTGAATCTGTCCCTTCACCCAAGCCTAACCGAACTGTCGCAAATATAGATCCGGAATTTGAGGTCTGGGTATATTCATAGCCGGATCCTGAATTAGTTATTACTATTTCAGATACTTCATAATCATTATTAATTGCCCTCCACTTTATATAACCCGCAGCTGTCTCTCCTTCTTCATTTTCAATAATACCACCACTTCTTCTCGGTTTATCAAATATTAAACTTTCTGTGTGATGTACTGCATGTACATTGTTACTATATACACCTCTATTTATTATATTTACTTTTACGATAGAACCACCATCTAATTTTGTTTCTTGTTTTGATAACTCTAAATATTTTTCATTGTTCGTTTTCAGTTGAGTCTCTCCGGCAATCCTTAATCGAGCAAATTGATAATGAATATTCGTCCCTGATGTAGCCTCCGGTTCTCTAACTGTTATCGTGTTACCATTAATAGCTGTTATATTTATGGGGGTTCCTTTAATCTCTGCATCATCATTCCTCCCCCTTAACATGACTGCTCTTCCACTCCGAGGACCCCCCTCGTAAATTAAAAACATATCATCAGTTATTCCATGATTTGTAGCTGGTTCTGTTACAGTAATCGTGGTTCCTCCCGAATGGCTACCCTTAATGTTAATTATATCATAATATGAAAGTGATTCCTTATTTACAAATGTTAATGATGTTGTATTTAATGTTGTGCTTATATCATTTAATCTTGAATCGAGTGTTATAGTTATAGTAGAAGCCGTCTCAGAAACTAATGATACTCTTGTTGGTAATTTCTTTGATATATAGGTAGACGGATTCGTAATGTCCTTCATCGAGTTTAATCCTATATCAACTAGATACATATCTTCTTCTATTGTCCCTACTGTATATTCTGTATCTGAGGTATTAAAAGAACATGATGTACTGGTTACAGTAATGTTACCCGTAATATCGACAACAACCGGTCTTACATCGATATCAATACTTTCTACATTTTCATTAGCACCTATTCTTTCAGTTAAACTATAATTGTTTGTTATTCTTAGTTCTCCATCTTTATTTGTTGTTTTTATTTTTAATAATCCAGAAGTTAATTCATTGAGCTCTAATGATGGATTCACATTTAAAATTCCTAATTCAGCAGTTAAACCTGTACCATTTAATATTTCTGCCAATGAATCAATATTTTTTCGTTTAGGAATGGAATTACCATCATAAATAATAAGTTGATCGTTACTATTTATAGTACTAACTTCTGTTAATTCAAAAAAATCTAAACCAATATCTATACTTTGACCCGAGATTGTTGTTTTTGTCCCGCCACCATTTAATCCGGTTCCCGCAGAAATACCATATGTTCCGGAACCCTGACTCGTGAACTTATAGATTGTTTCCGAAGGGGAGGCGGTTGAACCCGATGAAGGTCCATCAATTGTAATTATTAATGTCGGTAATGTCCCGGAAACATTTGTTACAAGAGCTCCACCAGATTCTAATAAAGTATTCCCGGATCCGGATCGGTGATCGTTCGTTTGATAAAATAAAAACATCCCTACTTGAATCGTTTTATTATCATCAATTGATGTAATTGTAATTGTATTTGCGTTTGAACCATTTTCTCCCCGACCAACAACATTATTATCAACTCCCCCCCAACCTACCTTTATATTTTCTTGGACCTTAATATCTTTGTTTGGAGCCAATAAATATCCGGATCCTCCATCAATTAATTGGAAATTTTCGATTGATCCGGATCCGTTAATATTAGCTTTTATAATTGCTTTTGATTTACAGGAACCTATCACATTTACCTCAGGAGGATTTTCTTGACTAAATCCCGAACCAATCGGTGATGTAAATGTAAATGTTTTTGATCCATCTGAGTTTGTTGATCCAATTAATCCTGTAAATCCGCTTACTTGACCATATGCAAATGTATATTTTGTCGAGTCTGACTCGACAGTTGCCGCAGAACTGTGTGTTTGCAGTTTGATAATATGAGTATTATTTACAGCATTATTTTCAATACCCGTCACTCTTATTTCTAATCCAGTTATACCATTATATATTGTTTGATCACTACATTCTACCAGATACATTCCTTCTTCAATCCCAGTTGAATCATTCACCCTAATGTCTGTTTCATTTTGATCATTAACTACATATGATCCCCCAATAAATTGTGTTTGAACAGTGATACGTGACTTCACAGAATCACGAAAAGAATATGTTAATCCTCCTACTGAATCGGCAGTTGATGAGTTCTCTAATACAACTGTGATTGTGCTGGTGCTGGCATTACGAATTACTCTTTTTACTTGGGACGGTAAAATATTCTCATTCCAATTTGTAGCAAAGACGCCATTGCTATAACGGACATCGACCAAATACATTCCCTCTGTAATATCCTGATTTGGATCATTTAAGATTAATATATCACCGGCTTTATCATTATTTATAGCATCTTCATCTAATTCGTAAATGATTTCAGGTATAATACCTACCTCTGCTTTCGGTAAGTCTAGATCATCTAAAATAGAATGTTCTGTAATTTTCAATAGTTCACCCGTACTTCCTGGATTCGTTGGCATTTCAATCCTGTATGGTTGTGACATGTTATTTGATGCAGAAATACCCACATATTCACCGTCATCATTCAATAATCGTAATTCCTTTTTTCCATGAATATTTAAATTTCCAGGCGAATCTATGGAAACCCTTTTGACTTTTGATCCACCCTCGTTACGATCGATTGTAGAGAAAGATATCTCAGAAGGAACTATAATATTGTCAGTTAACTTATAGGGTGTATTCGTCATCGTTGATTGTATACTGGACGAACAAATATACTTATGATCATATGCCGAGGAATTTCCATAGAAGTTAATTTGTCCTAAGATATCATCAGCCCTTACATTCTCATAAGCATATGAATCGGGGTGAAGGTCGCGACTTTTATAGTAATTCAATTGATTTCCTAATTTTGAAAAAGTATAAACTGTCCCACTTGGTGCCCGAACACCAGATGACTCTTCTACTATAACATAATTTAATTTCTTAAATGTATAAGTCGTACCACTAGGTGTAGAAGATGATGATTTTGATTCAACTTTAACTGTTCGTGTCCGTAAATTAACAGATGTTACTTGGGTTGGGTATGACCGTCCATCATATGTAATAGATACCTCTTTTAAAAACATACCAACCTTTATATCATTAATGGAATTCTCGGGTAATATTATCTCATTTCCTATGTCATTCTCTTCTATTGAACTAATCTCTATGACCGTATCATCCGTATTCTCATAGACTTCTGTTATAATTGTTGGTAATGTTCTTCCTCCTAAATCATTAAAACTTTGCTCAATTAAATACATTCCTTTTTCTACGTTATTGATATCCGGTAAAATTATTATTCTTCCATCATTATTATTTTCAGTTGATGTTTTCTCTATACTTCTTACTTCATTTGAACTATATTTATGAATATTGTTATTCAGTGATATATCATTTATTCCTCTAATATTTAAAGAACTATCTAAAATCATTGCTTTATTTGCCGAAGCTTGTCCGGCGATTGTATCATGTAAATATGTAAATTGTTCAGGAGTTACAAACTTAGGATTACTAATTTCTGTTTCAGTTGTTAAACCTAATTTTCCAATTAAAAGTAGATCAGTAATAACTTCTGTTATCCCTGTATCAACCAACTCAATTGTTTCTATTGGTTGCGCTACAACTCTTCCCATTTATTAATAAATAAATACAAATTAAAATCTTTAATTAAATTGAATAATTTAAAATAATTTAAATATATATAAATTATTGATGATTCGAAAATTATTATCTTTTCTCATAAATATTCAGTATGTTCTTTCTCAGACTTGTATTATCGATCAAGGGTTCAGTTGGTGTGAAACTTCCAATAAATGTGTGAATCCAAATCTTGAACCCTGTTTACCAATTACAAAGGATTGCGTTCTATGTCTAATTCAAGAAGGTCTTCAATCCTGTGGAACAGGCTGTTCAGTTGATATGATAACTAACATACAAAATGAAGGATTTATGGGAACTGATGAAAATGGATGTGCGGATAATGATCATTCAACATGGTGTCCAAGTCTTAATCGTTGTATTAATCCATTTATTGATGATTGTCGTGACCTTCAACCTGAAAAACACGACGATCTTTGTCATAGTATATCATGTTCTATGTATTGTCCATTTGGTTTTAAACAAGATCATTATGGGTGTGATATCTGTTTTTGTAGTACTCGGCTATTGAACACATGTAAGATCCCGCAATCAAATTGCGTTGGAAACATATGTCCAAAAATAACTGAAATAACACACTGTACAGAAGGTGGTATTCAGTCCTATACTACTTATCAATTATCTTTAATCATTAACGATTATGACCCCTCAAATCCGAAGAATATATATGCCCTCTTTGGTGACTCAGAGAGGGAAAGTGGAATATCTATGGTTATTCCACCATCATACCAGAGTGATTCAGGTGTTTTTAATTCTCATTTAGGTGGGATCTCTGATGAAATGTTAATGTTTAGTCCAACATCAGAATATGATTCATGGTTAACAATTGGAATTATTAATGGTGACTTAGAACATCGTTTATCTTCTGTTGGTTTTGATTTTAATGATTGGTCTGAAACTCGCGGATTAGAAATTACAAATGGAGCCATCTTTCTTTTGAATCCTAATGAATTAATTGTTGACCACAATGAATATATAATCGCGCAATTGACATTACCCAGTGATAAAGAAAAAGAAGTTGTAGTGAACGTTCAAGGGGAATATATATTACAAGAAGATTCAGCTTGGGCAGAAAGAAATATTATCTTTTCTATTAAACCACCTGTTCATAATAATGCCCATTGAATATAAAAATGTAGGTATATATAAAATATAAAATGTACCATTCAATATTTCTCGTAATATTAGTTATAATATTAGTCTCGTGCAGGAAAAATATCGAAAGTTTTGCAAATGAAACATGCGATATCTACCAACATAAATTAGAAACATTAGAAAAAAAATTAAATAAAGAGAAACCTCAAATCGTAATTCATAACAATATCCCAAGTGACCTTTGTGGTGATGAAGATAAAGAGGAAGAGGAAGAGGAAGAGGAAGAAAAAGAAATATATTCAGACTATATTACACCCCATAAACAAAACAAGATCCTTCTTTATATAATGATCATTTGTGGAATCATTCTCTTTTTAATCATTGTTTACTATTTTATTCAATGGTTATCAGGCAAATCAAGACATATTAATATCTCTTTTGATGAAGCCCTTTTAAAAGCGAAATCAAATATACTCATGAAAAAACATAAATTAAAATTAGATAAAAAATAAATAAAATTATTTAAAAAATAAAATATTAACAGTATAAAAAATGGAAGGAGTTGATTATGGGAATTTTGATGCTGTTGTCGGAAAACTGAGAAGCTTTTTTAGAGATGTTAAGGGGTTTAAGGAAGTCCATACACAAAATAAGAAAAGTATCCTCGCTGCATGCGAAGATCCTAAAACAATAGCCACCTATAATTATGAAGGTCAGATATGGCCTCTCCCTCAAACTGGTCAAATGTGGCTCGAACACTATTTGCTTGAACACCCAGAAGAGAACGGTTTCTTTTGCCTTTCAACCTCCTACCGTAATGAACCCGACCCTGTCCCAGGGAGACATGATCGTATTTTCCCTATGTTTGAGTTTGAAATTAAAGGAGGTATGGATGAACTTAGAAAGATTGAGGCTGAGCTATTAGAATATCTCGGATTTAAACACAAGGAAGATGGTTCATATCCTTCTGGGAACTATGATGATGTATGTAGAGGTTATGGCGTAGATGTTGAATCCGGTGAACTTGAAAATGAACATGAAGAGAAGCTTGGTGAAGACCATGGCCCTGTATTTTTCCTTGAAAACTTTCCCGAAAGAACTTCACCTTTCTGGAACATGAAGCTCCATGAAACTGGAACTCATTCAAATAAGATTGATGTTATCATGCACGGAATTGAGACAATCGGTTCTGCTGAGAGAAGCACAGACCCAGAAGCGATGAAAAACAAGTTCTATACGATTTCAAATGGTGATTATGCAAATACATTATTTGCTCAATTTGGAAAGGCTCGGGTTGAAAAAGAACTTGAAGAATTCTTAAAGAAAGACTTTTTCGTTCGTTCAGGTGGTGGCATTGGTGTAACCCGAATTATTCGCGCCATGAAGCTATCCAATTTAATTAATTAATTATTCTGATTTCTGAAAGAGGAACTTTTAATGGTAATTCTGTACCGTCTTCTTCATATATCATTATATTTACATTCTTTTTCATGCGTTTATCGAGTTTAGCAATATTCCCATTCATTTCAACTCCTTCCGGATTTGTCCATTTTATTTTTAAACCCTCCTCAATATCCTCATATGAAGATGGAGGTTTTACATCTACTACCAACTCATCTGTATTTAGTTCGGGTGCAGGTTCAGGTTCAAAGTTATCTTCTTTGGTATCTTCTTTGGTATCTTCTTTGGTATCTTCTTTGGTATCTTCTTCGGTATCGTCATCGGTATCGTCATCTGTATCTTCTTTGGTATCTTCTTTGGTATCTTCTTCGGTATCTTCTTTGGTATCTTCTTCGGTATCTTCTTTGGTATCGTCATCTGTATCGTCATCTGTATCGTCATCGGTATCTTCTTCGGTATCTTCTTTGGTATCTTCTTCGGTATCTTCTTTGGTATCTTCTTTCTTCTTGTGTTCAGCTACTTTTAATTCTGTTTCTTTCTTGATATATTCTTCTCCGTCATCTCCTTGAATCTTATAATTCTTTTTCATTACCCTAGTTATTGTACCATAGATTGAATCACTATCTAATATCCACATGACGTAGTCGCCGTTTTTAAACTTTTTCTTTGTCTTATTTTTTTTTGCATAGTTTTTATTCACGACCTTTACAATTGGTTCTGAATCATCATTAATAATATGTTGATTCATTCTTTCAAGATTTTTCTGAACCTCTCTATATTCTTCATTGAGTGCCTTTACATTAACTATGTATTCCTCTCGTAGTTCTTTTTTTTTAGAACTGTCCATGTTGATATCTTTTAACTTATTCATAATTTCTTGACATTTTTCAGTCCTTTCAATACGTTTGTTATAGAACTTCTCAATCGTTTTTTTCCGATCGTCAACCATAAAGCGGTATACTTTATCTTCAATAGTCTTTATTTCTTCCTGAATTGACCTTTGTTTATCATTTAATTCTGTTACATTTTCTGTGACATCAATGTAATTATTGATAATATTCCAATTGATTTCTGTTTCTAATTTACTCTTTAATTTGAGTATTTCTGCTTCATGATCTATATAGCGAGGGAAACGAATATTTATTTGAACCCCACAATCACTTGTATCATTTTTTCCACAAGTTAATGTCACTTGATCCCATTCTTCGATAAATTCTTTACTGATATCACAACCTGAACACTTTAATAAATTGTCCTTCTTTGATAGATATTTTATCTTTTCATCATAAAATATACCAAGGCTCTCTAAATAATATTCATTGCTCATTTATTTAATATTTATATATAAATATTAACTTTCTTTTAAATTTATTTTCGCATTTAATGTTAAGATATTTTCTTCGTATTTTTTTTGATTCATTTTCTTATTCTTCCATCTTATATACAATGTATATATACCGCTAATTATAATCAATAATAGAAACAGATTTATAAATAACGGTGTAGAATTAGAATGAATTACAATTTCAGGTTCTTTTTTTGTAATTCGGGGAACAACATTTACTTTATATTCTACTAAATGAGGCTTCATACAAGAAATATTATTATAAGATTATAAATTAAACAAAATCATCAGTCTTCACATTCATGTAAATATAAATGATCAACGTTATACTTAATGTAACTAACCAAAAAGGAGTAATTGTCTTCTCGGGACCAACTCCAAAAACCTTCATTTCTCCTTCTTTATTAAAAATCATTGTGGGTTTTATTTTATAGATTATGAAATTAATTGATATGAAAATTATTAAAATTGTTTGTAGTTTCTTATCAATTTGAAACATTTATATATAGAAATATAAAAGTTTTCTTTAATAATCATCAACTATAATCCATTCCTTAAAGTCTGGACGATCATTCTTAAATGTCAATAATAATTTATCCTTTTGATTCATTAATTGGAAATGATCTGACTGTTCTAAATAATTGATTAATCCCCCAAAAACATTGTTAATATAATTATTTATATTCTTTCTTTTGTTCTTATTTTTTATAACAATATCCTTTGTTCGATTAGTAAGTATTAATAGGACTTCATCAATATCCGATAAATGGTTCAGTTTTTCATTCAGTATTGCAGTGATTTCGTTTTGGATCATCTGTTCACCTTTTTTCTTTGACAGATTCCATTTATAATTTGTATGAACCATTTTATACTTTTGACATATTATTTCTGAAATCAATTATTTTTGAATTAAAATTAATTCTGTTTATTTTTTTTTGATTTTCAAATATAAAAAAAATATAAAAAAAATATAAAAATAATAAAATATTATTTATAGTATATAATGAAACAAAAGATCCATCAAGTTGGTGGCAGTGCTGGTATTATAGTATTTGGTATTCTTTTATTAGTTATTATAATCGGAGCGGCTGCTGCTTATTATATAAATAGTGAAAAGGAAGAAGAGAGACTAAGAGAAGAAGAAGCTGAACGAGAAAGAGAGGCTGAAAGACAAAGGAGAAGAGAACGCCAGGAAGCCGAAGATGCGGCAGCAGCTTCTTGTGAAGATGTTAACTGTGGAACAAATGGAACATGTAGTAATGGTTCTTGTGTATGTGATTCTGGATGGTCAGGCAATACATGTTCCGTATCAGACACACCAACAGATTCTGATTCTAGTTCTGGATTATCATTATTATTCAGTTCCACAGGTACACAAATTACACCTGAGCCAACCCCTGATCAAAGAGAAGGTGTATGTGTAGAAACCAGAGAACTAGAACCATCATTACCGGCCGGAGCTGTATTTTCAGATGAAGATTTAGAAGATATCAGGGAACAACCCGGTCATGTCCAATTTAATGAATATACGGATACTAGTGTCTGTAATGGAGGTTCGTTGAATGTGAGCGGTGAAGATGCCTGGAACGCATGTGATAGAGATAAATGGTTAAATACACGATATAATTTACCTGGTAATAAACACAGTTGGATACCAGGAGCCAATAAGAATTGGATAACCATAAAAGCTCCTATTAACAACGACCTTACTTATCAAGAGAATGTTGCGTTAATTACATGGTTTAATGATAACTGCGGCGGGCCTGAAATGGAACAAGATGGAACATATGTTATCCAAGAAAGAGGCCCCGCTTCTTCTCCATTTGTATTTAATCAAGATATAATGGGGGGAACAACAGCGACCAGAGCACCCGCTACATCACCTTTACCCGCTCCAACCGTTACATGTACCGGAGATATAACAGATACAAGTATATTTCAAGAGGAAGATGGTACCGATAATATTATCAGAACAAGTGACACTACAACTGAATCCTTTCAAGTCCCTGATACTGGGAATATGACAAACGGTGAAGTATATTATGCAATGGAATCTGGACAGTTATGGAGGGATATTAATACCCGGAGTATTTCAAGAGATTATATGAACTCATACATTAAAGTTGATCATGAAGAAGGAGACAATCATATGATCATCCCAGGTTCAAACCCTCGATGGATCCATTTATGTTCCTGTCCAACTGGAAATCCATTTACAAATTGCGCTTGCAAACCGGGGACTTACTTAGATACAACCGGTAGTACAACTGGTGAGTGTGGACTTCAACATATGGGATTGGAACAGAAAACAAAAGAAGGTTATTCTTGTTGTGTTTTTAAAGAAGAACATAATCCATGTCATGATCCTGAAAATCAAACTCAAACTCAATTCAACGATTTCCAAGGTGGAGGAAATCAAAATTCTTTGTTAAACTCATTGCATATTGGAGATTATTATAATTTCGATAATCCAATGTGCAACATCAAGGATACGAATAAAGGTCTTGTATACCCCGAAGACGAAAATAAGAAAAAGGAATGGTTAAATAAATGTTGTCCATCCTGCTCTTACAAAAGATTTAAACAAGTGGGGGCGCCGAATGAGTTTGTGACTGGTGAAAGAGAAAGATGTGGTGATGATATACATTATAAATACATTAAACAAGCTGCCGAAGATCTTAAATCGAACCTTACCGGCGATCAAGACAGAAGGGAAAGATCCGAAAAACAAGAGTGGGATTTCCTGGAAAGATATCTTAAGATGGATTCACAATGCTTTATAGAAGATACGGACGCCCATGTATGTTATGATGGATCCCTTGATGATGGTTCAACATGTGCTCCATGTTTAAGTTCAGCAGAAGCAGGTGGTGGACTTAAAAGAAATAATATTTTCAATCCTACGGTTGAAGGATGTAAAGATATGGATCGGGTTGTTGGGGGACAGTGTAATGATTTAGGGACTCCCGAGGATCAAAGTAAAGGGAATAACGAAGCGACTCGTTTCTCGTGTCCATTGGTACCGAACCCTTCTAAGATTGCTGATGGTTCGTGTAGCGCTGAATGGACACCTACAACTTCACCTGTTACACTTCCTCAACTCCTTCAAGATGCAATTGATAAGAATGATCCTATTGAAATACCTGATATAAAAGGTATTATCCGAAAGGCAAAAGAAATGGCAAATGAAGACAATGCATGCCTATCAATATCACCAGATACGAATAGTATCTTGGGAGGTGATGAGACTGTTACTGGTGATACTGTCTTCGCACCCCACGGTGGAATGGGTTCAAGGAAAATAATAACAGATATTGAAGGTGGTTATACATTAACAGAGATAACTTCGGTTCCAGGTAACCCACCACCCCAGGATGGAAAAACTTGGTATGAAATTGATCCAAGTCCACCGGATGCATTCGTTCGTGATGAATATAATGGAATAAAAATAGCGATCACTAAGGACTCTAATTCGTGGACAGGAGAAATAATAAGCTCTTTACCCCACCCCCACTCGAATAAACACTTAATTTTAGTTAAATGGACACAGACGCAGGGTACAGGGAAAGAGGCAGGGCCTGTTGCAGAAGATCTTCCCGAAAATAAAGTAATGTTCTATGGTCCTCGCGCAACAAGGGCATATAACTTGGACAGTGGAGATAATCGTATTTTAGAATTACCCATGGGTAATATAAGTAATAGTGGTACGGCGTGGATCCCCATACAGAATAAGGAAGCATACTATGGTGGTCGGTTAGGTGAATCATATGTATATGCCGAAGCCGAAGGATGTGAAGGCGGTTCTACATGTGATCGTCCTTCTGGTCATTGGGAACCTCTCACTCAAAATAACCGTCATCCAAATGGAGGGGAAATCATTTATGATGTCGATTCCAATGACAGAACAAAAAGTTTGGCAGTCCTGGACCCACCTTATATCACCGGTGACGATGGTTCAACACCACATAACCATAAAGCAGGAACGGGCAGTCAACCTGAAAGTAGAGAATGGTCATTAAGAAACTTCGCTGGACAGACAGATATCAAAGAAGAATGTAAAGGGACATTTGATGAGAAAAGTATATTAACAAACAAACATATGAATGACAAGTGTGGCACCGGAACGGCTCCCGATTACCAATATGATAGAGGAAACATGGAAGCCGCCGGTATGGGCCCTGGTTTAGACGCGGGGTATAGACAATCATCTGAAATTGAGAACCGCCTTAGTCCATTAGGTGGATATCTTCCTGGATTAGGACATGGGGGTGTATATCACACAGCGGCAGCAGTGCCGGGTTGCTTTTCAACATGGGGAGGTTGGCGAAAGAACCAAGGGAACGCCGACTACAAGAGTCAATTTTTAACATGTGACATAAAAAACTCCTACTATGCATCGGCAGCGGCATCCTGGAACCGGGGCCGATATCAGCAGGCGGCCCTTTACACCGCTTTTAAAAATAATATTCGCCGTCCAAGACCATGGGCGGACGCCGGAATTACTATAAACAATGCTTGGGGAAATGCAAATGTGGAAAATTTAAATCGTTGGAATTTCAAGGGGGGGGAGACGGATTATGATAGAAATATGGACCGTCATTTTACTCATGAAAAGGGATTTACACCATTGGAAGATCAAATATTAGTTTCATTGAGAAGGAGAGCGTGGTCAGACAATTTTAGACATGGTAGGGAGGAAGAACATTATCTGCCATCTGGATTTAATTCGCGATCACCCTTTTATTTAATGACAAACACAAATGATGAAAGGGAAAATCATAATGGATTATTAGATAACGATACAACTCACTTTGTTAAGCTAACAGTTTCAGACGAGGAAGAAAACAATTCTGCTGAAAAAATTGGAGCATCAGTTGATGTTATAAGTGGTGATAGAGGTTGCAATACGACTGATGGTTGTACAATGATTGATCATTATAAAATAATGAGAAATAATATGTCTCAATGTTCGCGGACTAATTTTTATCATCGTCCTGAAGATGTCCCAGCCGAAGAAGGAAAACAACATATTAAAAGTTATGGAAATAGTCAACCCTACGCCTTTAATGATTATATGTCAGGTGACAAAGGTTTTACAGGTCAACCAAGATTAAGAAGAAGACAACGTGCAGCACAGTATACCATTAAAGGAGACAGTTCTTTTAAGAATAATACTGATATAGCCTCAGAGGATGGGGTTAGTGATTTAGTTCGCGGGACCGGATACTCCGACAATTGGTTTAAACACGGGGATTATAAAAATCAATATTATAAAATATTAAGTCCTGGGGATAAAAACCCAGACAATGAAAGCGACTCAAATAAACCCATCGGAACATGGTTTCGAAAAGATGATTATGTCCTTTATGATTTTAATGGACGGTTAACCTATGATGAAATGAATAATAAAGGAGGTAAGACAGGCACTCCTCTGAATAAAAATTATATAACTAGTTACGCCAATGTTATTGACCGGGGCCATCCGTGGGGTGCCACGCACGGTGGTGGTGGCACGGATCCGCGACACGGCGTAATCTTCCCAAAGTCGGATGTTACGAATGTGTGGTGGGATTCCGGACTTGGAAATAAATGGCCAGGGGGCACAGGTGGGGCGGGCGGACCCCATGATTACGTAGGGAGAGAGCTCCTAGCTAGTGACCAGCGTAGGAACCCTTGGAAATATAGAGGTGGAGATGGACTTGAAGGTAACTTAGGGCATTTCGCGGCGAATGGTCGCCCTGATACTGGAAAGTTATGGAAGGGCTTGGGTGGGGTTGGCGGGTCTCCAAGTCCAGCTTATGCGATAGATGAAGCAGGACCTACCCGGGGAGAGGCCGCCGCGCATACACACAGTCATTATTCTTATTGGCTATTACATAACAACGCTCATCCAGGGAACCAGGCGTGGATGAAACATAGAAGATCTTCTATACCGGTTCAAGCTACGACGGTCAGCGGCCCTGTCAACAACAATCCCACCAAGCAAGGAACGGGGAGTACACCAGGTTCAGAGTCTATTTATGAAACTAATAATATAATGTATAAGCCCGCCTTTGGGAGTGAGTGTAACGGGACATCAGTTATGTGGAATGGAAGAGTGTTAAGAATGGGTGAGACGGGGTTGCGGGGTGGCGATTGGCTGAGTAAAGCGGGAGGCAACCCTCTCACAAATGATGATGAGCTTGGCTGGGCGGGGACCTTACCGATTCGGAGCTACTATAATGGCGCCCGTGCAGCACACAGCACCGCCATGGAATATGGCGATAGGCGAGGTATGCCACATCGGTGGGAGGACTGGGGCGATGACGGCTACAACAACAAAAAGTTTGGAAACCCCTATCATATAGGTGCACAAGCTTGCTCTCCTGTTTCAAGAGAAGATGATTTTTACGATTACCATAGTGGAGAAAAACATAGAACCGAACCAGTATAATTACATATACATATTCTCAGGAGGTCTATCAATATCTTTCTCTTGTTGAATTAATTCATTTACTATCTCCGAAGTAATTGTTATCGGTAATTGAAAATCTTTTATTGTAAATGTTAATGATAAATTATCCTTTTCTTCTGAATGATGAGATAAATAATATATATTTATCTTGGATATAATCGTCTCTAAGCATCTTTTTAAGTTTCGAACTCCTTCTTCCTTCATTGTATGTTTTTCTATTATCTCAGTGATTGATTCATCAGGAAAGATAATATCATCATGAGTAAACATGAATGTTTCTAATAATTCCGGTAAAATATACTCACGACAGATTGATATTTTATCTTCCGATTTAAATCCCTTAGTATGAATTACATACATTCTATCTTTTAAGATACGATCGATCGCGGTTTCATCATTAAATGAAAAAATAAACAATGCCTTCGATAAATCTATATGAACACCTGGGAAATAATTATCCTGAAATAAATTATTCTGAGATGGATCTGTTAAATGTGTTAATAAATGAATTATTTCTTCCCCCTTATGAGTCTCACTCACTTTGTCCAATTCATCAAAATAAATAATCGGATTCATACATTTTGATTCAATCAATATATCAATTATCCTCCCCCAATGAGAACCCTCATAAGTATAAGAATGACCATCGAAAAATGAAGAATCCGAAGCCCCACCCAGAGCTATGAAAGCAAACGGCCTTTGGATTGCTTTGGCAATCCCTTCCTTAACTAATGTCGTCTTTCCATTTCCCATCGGTCCTTGTAATGCTAATACATTTCCACCCGATTGGGGATTACGGATCCATTTACCTATAACTTGCAATATATGTATTTTCGCTTCCTTATGTCCATAGATCGCCTTATCTAATATCTTTTGTGTTTCTAATAAATAATTTCTCTTCTCTTCAATAGTATTCTCGTTATTAATAGGAAGAGAAATATTCTTCCCAAAAGGAATCTTTATTAAGCCATTGATCCATTTATCCATCTTACAATATTCACCCGTTGATACATCCATTTCACTTAATTTATCAATGTTTTCAATGGCGGTTGATTTCGTCTTAATATCCATTTCAGAATCCAATACCTTAAATCGCATTGGAATATTTGATAAATTAATATTCTTTATTTCTTCTAAACTCTGTATGTGCTTTTTCTTTTGTTCTTCATTTAACCCTTGAAAATAATCTATTTCTTTATTTTCATCAATATCATCTTCTATTAATTCAACAAATTGTTCGTCTAACTCATCATATTCTATATCCGAATATTCTGATTCATCGCTCTCAGAAAAGTCTAAATCATCAGATTCTTCTTGACTTAAAGATTCTTCTTGACTTAAAGATTCTTCTGAATAATCTAAATCTTCCTCTGAATTATATTCTTCTTCTTGTTCAGATTCAACTTTATCTTCTATATGAATCATAAGAGTTTCTTCCTTTTCTAATTCAGTCAGATAATCTGTCACCATTGTTGACTTTTTCTTTTTCCCTCTCCGCGGAGTTGGTGTTTTCTTGTTTCCAGACAACAAATTCATAACTAAATATGACATAAAAATATCCTTTAATTGTTGTGCCTTCATATCATTCTTCTTCTTTTTAATCTTTTTCTTAGAAGGACTTGGGGTTTTTATCTTACCACCACGAAGACGGCTCAACTCTTTCTGAAATAATTCATTGTCAAAATCTTCCTCACATGAATAGTCGATCAATCCTGATATGTTGCCGTGTTCATCAAGTTCATCATATAGCTCATTCCCCTCATCTAATTCAAGATCTAATTTTTTACTTTTTGATCGTGTTATCATTTGATGATCAACGTTATTACTGTCCATTAAATTATTATAAAATAGAATAATATTTTTAAATATTGTATTTAATTTATAAAAAAATTTGAAAACCTTATTTAAAAAAAAAGTAATAGTTATAATATATATATGAATACCGAAGAATTATTAAGAGAACCGGAATCAAATAATGTTGTTGGTGTCCAATTTAGTATATTAGGTCCCGATGAAATAAGAGATCGTTCGGTAGTTGAGGTCGTTAAGCACGAAACATATGATAAAGATAATGCTATAATTAAAGGATTATTTGATCCACGTATGGGTACGACAGACATGAGTAAATTATGTGCCACTTGTGGACAAAATAATATTAATTGCCCGGGTCATTTTGGACACACAGAACTTGCAAGACCAGTTTATCATTATCAATTTATTCAAATCATCCTTAAAATTCTTAAATGTACATGTCTTCAATGTTCCAAATTACTCATTAATAAAGATTCTCCTAAAATTAAGAACTTAATGAAACGGAGTAATAAATACCGATGGAATGAAATCTATGCTATTTCACAAAAAATTAGCCGTTGTGGTCAAGAAACAGATGATGGTTGTGGAGCAAAACAACCCGATAAACTTAAACTTGATGGTATGGACGGTATTTCTGCGGTATGGAATAAGCTTGATTCTGATGAAAAAGGAACCAAATCACAAATTCTCGCAATCGAAAACGTCAAAGAGATTTTTGAAAGAATGACCAATGAAGATGTTCAAATACTCGGATTTTCGGAATTATGGTGTCGTCCCGAATGGTTGATCTGTTCCGTTCTGTCTATTCCACCCCCCGCTGTTAGACCATCTGTTAAACAAGATGATTCACAGAGAATGGACGATGATTTAACTCATAAATTATCTGATATTATTAAATGTAATAATACCTTAAAACAAAAAATAAATACAAATAGTCGTATTGAAGTAGTTAATGATTGGACGAAAGTCCTTCAATATCATATTGCCACTCTCATTGACAACGAATTACCCGGAATTGCACAAGCGGTCCATCGTTCAGGAAGACCCCTTAAAGCGATCCGTCAACGCCTCAAAGGAAAAGACGGACGGATACGGAACAATCTTATGGGAAAACGTGTTGACTTCTCTGCACGTAGTGTTATTACCCCCGATCCAAAGATCGAATTAGATCAACTTGGAGTTCCTGAAAGTATCGCTCGGAATATTACTTATCCAGAAATTATTAATAATTATAACCGTACTAAACTCAATACATTACTTGAAAATAAGTTCCATTACCCAGGAATTAAATTGATTGTAAAAAAGAATGGGACAAAAATAACACTCACAGAATCAAACGTGAATGATATTGAACTTGAAAATGGGGATACCGTCCATAGACACTTAATGGATGGGGATTATGTCCTTTTCAACCGCCAACCTTCTCTTCATAAAATGAGTATGATGGGTCATCGTGTAAAAGTTATGAAAGGAAATACATTCCGGTTAAATATTAGTGTAACACCACCATATAATGCTGATTTTGATGGTGACGAAATGAATATGCACGCACCCCAATCGATCTCTACTGTATCCGAACTTATGAACTTAGCTTCTGTCCGTTACCAGATTATTTCTCCACGTGAGAATAAACCTATCATTACAATTGTTCAAGATACATTATTAGGTATTAATAAACTTACCAAAGGTGAAATGATTCATTATCCCGGACCTCATACTGATTCGTATCATTTCTCCAATAATACCAATATTTATCCTATTCCGAAATCAAGTGATAAAGTCAACCATAAAGTTGTGGAGACTTCCTATTTTAATAAAACACAAGTTATGAACCTTCTTTGCACTTTAAGCACATTTGACGGAACTATCCCTGATCCCACAATTCATGTTCAACTCAAAGATAATAAGGTCCCTTACTGGTCTGGTAAATCTATATTGTCTTATATTCTTCCCAAGAATATTAATCTCTCAATGGAAAATAACTCATATGATAAATTAGCAAATGATGAATTAAATAAAGTTGTCATTCGGAATGGGGAACTACTTTCAGGAGGTGTCGATAAAAGCGTCTTTACAAAAACATCCAAAGGACTTATCCATACCATTTATAATGACCTTGGACCCGAGAGAACAAAGGATTTCATTGATGATCTTCAAAAGATATCTACATATTTCCTTCTTATTGAAGGTTTTAGTGTCGGCATTGGTGATATGATCGCAGATCAAGATACAAATCAAAAAATTAGTGATGTTGTAAAAGAAAATAAGAAAAAAATTGAAAATATCATGCAGGAATTCCATTTGAATATTTATGAAAATTATTCTGGTAAGTCAAATAAGGATTATTTTGAAGGGGAGGTGAATTCACTCCTTAATAAAACACTCAGTCAAACAGGTTCTATTGGATTAGAAAATCTTGACCAAAAGAATCGTGTTACAAATATGGTCAATTGCGGATCCAAAGGCAAATCAGCGAATGTTGCTCAAATTGTCGCCTGTTTAGGACAACAAAATGTAGACGGTAAACGTATCCCTTATGGATACATTGACCGAACATTACCTCATTATAATAAATATGATGATTCCTCAGAAGCAAGGGGTTTTGTAGAGAATTCATTCATTTCTGGACAAACGCCTCAGGAATACTTCTTCCACGCTATGGGCGGAAGGGAGGGATTAATTGATACAGCTGTCAAAACATCTGAAACTGGTTATATTCAAAGAAAGCTAATGAAATCCATGGAAGATTTAAGAGTCGACTACGACTATTCTGTAAGGAATAATTCTGGTTGTATTATTCAGTTTATTTATGGAGATGACGGCATGGATTCTTGTACCGTTGAAAATCAATCGTATATGATTATGAAGATGGATACTGATAAATTATGTCAGGTATATCTCTATGATAAGAAAACTTCCTGGAAAGATCTTCTCAATGAAACCGCTCTCAGTAAAATGAATAAGGGGAAGAGAAAAAATGCAAAAACATTAACCGAATCATTCTATACAATTTTGAAACACAAAGAATACATATTCACTACATTAACAAAAAATAAACAATTAACTAATTCGATTAATTATCCTATTCACATTCAACGATTCATTACCAATATATGTCAAGGAAAAGAAAAAGTATCAAATATTTCACCTATTGAAATTCTTGCGAAAAATGAACTTCTAAAAACAAAACTCAAAGTAAATGAAGTTTTTGAAAACAATACTATTATTCATATCCTAATTGATATTTACCTTCATCCGAAAATATTAATCAATAAGTACAAGATCCAAAAACATGAATATGAACTTGTCGTTGACGAAATAGAAACTACATTTGAAAAATCAAGAATTAATCCAGGTGAAATGGTTGGAGCAATTGCAGCTCAAAGTATCGGAGAACCAGCTACACAAATGACATTAAATACATTTCACTATGCTGGTGTAAGTGCGAAATCAAACGTTACAAGAGGTATTCCTCGTCTTAGAGAATTATTAGGTGTCACCAAGAACCTTAAATCGCCATCAACAATCATCTTTCTGAATGACGAATATGGACTTCAAAGAAATAAATCACAATATATAAAGAACAAACTTGAATATACAGTCCTACGTGATGTAGTCGTTAAGAATCAAATCTTTTACGATCCTAAAAATACTATCTTTGAAACAGAAATAGAAGATGATACAGGTATGCTCGAAATCTATAAAGAATTCCTAGACCTACAAAATGGTCCTGAACATGATTATGAAGAAACTTCTCCTTGGATAATCCGCTTTATCTTTAATAAAGAATTAATGATGGATATTGGAATTGTTATGGAAGATATCTACCTCGCACTCATGGAATATGACAATGATAGAATCAGTTTTACATATTCAGATGACAATTCCAAAGAACTCATTGGAAGAGTATCTATTAAAGCCGATATCCCTGGTAAAGAAGATTCGCAATTAAATGGTTTATATGATCAAACCGATGTCTTAGCGATTTTCAAGAATATTCAAGAAGATATCCTCGATAATGTTGTTATTAAGGGCATTCAAGGAATAACTAATATTGTTATGAGTGAGAAAATTATGTATGAAAAGGTTGATACTGAAATTCAAGAAAAAACAACTTGGATGCTTGAAACTGATGGTGTCAATCTCCTTAATGTATTTAACTCACCATATATTGATTTTACTCAAACGTTCTCAAATGATATTATTGAAGTCTATGAAGTCCTTGGTATTGAAGCTGTCCGAGAACTCCTCATTGAACAAATTACAGATGTTGTTGAATATGAAGGTTCCTATATTAATAATCGTCATATTGAACTATTATGTGACATCATGACAAACCGAGGTTTCTTAACCGCTATCAACCGACAAGGAATTAATAGAGGTGATATTGGACCCCTTGCAAAATGTTCATTTGAAGATACCACAGATCAATTAATCAAGGCTGGTATCTTTGGAGAAAAAGATAAATTAAATGGTGTATCTTCTAATATTATGTTAGGTCAAGTAATTAAAGCAGGAACAGGAATGTGCGATCTATTACTTGATGAAGAAAAATTAATTCAAGAACTGGAAAATATTCAATTAACCGAAGAGGATTTCCATGAATTGGGAGATCATAATATTAATGATTTAATGAACACAGATCAAGAAGATGATGATTATTGTAATGATGGTGATTTTGAATTCTCAATTTAATTAGAAGCATGTCCGTAATACCTTCTCCTGCATATGGTGGGCTTTCAATTCATTATCTTTCTCTATTTCGGGACAAATTACAGTTCTGATGTGTTCACCACTATATCCTCCACCTTCCATAGTATCCCTATTGTTAGGATATAGATTCATTATCCCTCCCTCAATTTGTTTTTTATTCCTTTCCTCAATTACTTTTTGCTCACGATCATTTAAGAAATGATAATGTCTTGCATCTAAATCATTTAAGTCCTTTTCTATCATACTTAAAAATTCTTTATTATTTCCCTCGTATCGGAAACGATCTTCTAATTCAGCTTCAACTCTATCTTCCACCTGTTTCCTTTCTTCTTCTTTTTTAACTACTATTTGTTCTTTCTCTATTCTTTCTTTTTCTTTCTCCGCTCTTTCTTTTTCTTCTCTTTCTCTTTCTTTCCTTTCTTCCTCTTCTTTTTCCTTTTCCTTTTCTTCTTCTCTCTTTTTCTTCTCTTCTTCATTTTTCTTGATGATATCTGCATCTAAAACAAATATTCTTTCAAGTATTTTATCAACAGAAGACGATATATTATTTCTTCGTCTCATTAATTCATGAGAAACATAAGCAGATAATAACATTTGACGTTCTTCACAATAAATTAATAACTCAATTAAATGAAGCCGATTTATGGGACTCCTTACATTATGTAGAAAATGTCTGTATTCTTCATATAAATAGAATATACCCGTATCACTCTTTAAATCATTCTCGTCTTTTCTGAAATTACTCATTAGTTGATCGTAATAGCTTTCGGATTTATCTGAACATTTTAACAAACGTTTCTTAACCGTTCTCTTTAAATTGAATAAATCGTCACTGTCGTTCATCAGTTCTTTGAATGTCTTATTAACACGACTTATTTTAACCTCATACTTCAATTTTGATAATCTTTCCTTTATTAACCCCTCGAAATGATTGTCTAATAATTGAATACCCGTACAAACATTAAACCAATCAATATTATAAAAGACCAATTCATTATTTGATATCTGCAATTTCTCTTTTTCCATTACCTTTTGAACCTTAATTTGAAGTTCCTCTGATTTTTGAAGGAATAATTCTTCATCTATCGGATCTTCCTCTTCTTCTTCCGGAATAGGAACATCTTCCTTCTTATCATCAGATGTTTTAAATATATCCAACCATGATTTTTCCTTCTTAATAACAGGTTCTTTTTTAAGCATTATATCATCCTGCTCTTCTTGATCAACATCAGGTTTCGCTGGAACATCTGGTTCAGCTTTAACCTCTGGTTCAGCTTTAACATCTGGTTCAGCTTTAACCTCTGGTTCAGCTTTAACCTCTGGTTCAGCTTTAACCTCAGGTTTCGCTTGATCAATGAGTATTCTTTCTTCTTCCTTTCTTCTTTCTTCTTCCTTTCTTCTTTCTTCTTCTTTCTTTCTCTTTTCTTCTTCTTCTTTCTTTCTCTTTTCTTCTTCTTCTTCTTCTTTCTTTCTCTTTTCTTCTTCTTCTTTCTTTCTCTTTTCTTCTTCTTCTTTCTTTCTCTTTTCTTCTTCTTCAATTTCCTTGCGGGCTCCTTCTTCGACTTCTTCTTCCTCTTTCTTTCTCCTTTCTTCTTCCTCTTTCTTTCTCCTTTCTTCTTCCTCTTTCTTTCTCCTTTCTTCTTCCTCTTTCTTTTCCCCTTCAAAAGGTTCATCACCTCCACCAAATTGATCCATACCTTCTTCCTGGTCCATATCTTCTTCTTGATCTATACCTTCTTCTTGATCTATACCTTCTTCACCCATAGTTACAACATTACATTCCAATAAATACAAGAACAATAATTTCACAACATACTTTCTCTGATTTTTAACTATTAAACTATCACAATCTATGTTCTCATAATTAAACTCTATCTCTTCGGTGTCTTCTGTATTGTACGATCCTGGATTAAAGATTCGTTGAATTGTTGGGGAATCTTTGTATTTCTCATTTTCATTTATTAATTCCTGTAAGCGGTAATAGTCGATCATATGGTAATAATGATCTATATTATCGATTGACCGCGATGTAGGTAAAAATTCAATATGGTCAAGAGCAAATATTATCTGAATATTATTCTGAATCTTATCAATGTTCCCACCGATTTGAAGTGATTTTCGGTTTTTTACCCTTATTTTCTTAGCAGTCTTCTTTCTTTTAGGAGTTCTCGTTCTTTTTTTGGATACTTTTCTTCTTGACATATTTTTCCTATTTTTACGTAATGTCTTTTTTTTTACCATATACTATATACTATTATAATATATTTAATTATTGTTCTGATTGTATTATTGAATTATTGAATTATTGAATTATTGAATTATTGAATAATCACTTCTTCTTTTTCTTTGATAACCGCGAACTAAGTAGATCTTTCGCAGTCTTTGATTTCGTAAAGGTTTTTTGTTTAACCTGTTTAACGTCATCTCCATATATCCGTAAGATTCTCTTCTTATCTATTTCTTCTAATAGTTCATTCATTCCTAAAATATTCCCTTCTAAGTTAACGATCCGTTGAGCGATTTCCTTTAAATCCGGACATTTCTTCTTTTGTAAAACAGTGTTCTTCTCTTGAACCATTTTTAATAATTCTTGAATACTATCCGCAATCGGTACTCCTCCACCACTTAAAGAACTACCTGAAACATCTTCAATGATTTCAAGTAATTCGTTTACTCGTTGGTATTGTTTATTCGGATCACCACTGACAGCTACATTATTTTGAATTATCTTTTTCACCATTGGTTCACTCAAAATAAGATCAACTACATTACCTGATCCTCCTCCTGAGGCGGCGTGTTCCATGATTTTTTCTTTTAAACTTGTAAGTTCAGTTTTTAATTCTCCTAAATTGGTTTTCGTAGTGAGGAGAAGACCTTTGACTTCCTCAGTGGCTAATGTAGCGTTTTGCGGAGAAGGTGTCGTCGTGATTAGGATTCTCTTCTCCTCGATTTTTACCTTCGCCTCCCCCACCCCCGCGATGGCCTTCTCAACCAGTGTCATCAGCGTCCGCGCCTCTTCCCCGCGGAGCGTGGCAACGGCATGCATTCCTTTAAACTTATTCACCTTCTCCCTCACCGTTTCCACCTTAACAATGACTTTTTCCAGGTCACCGTCGAACTTGGTAATCCATTCACTTACAGACGCCGGCGCCATCGGATCCTGAGGACCGGCCTCCGACTCCTCTACGATCTTCTCGGCTGCGAGTGCCGCCTCCTCAGCAGCTGTCACAGCATCAACCGCTGCCTCATCTGCTGAGGAGGTGTCAACGCCTTCTGCCGCGGCCGATGGCTGTACCTCATCCACGGCAGCAGGCGCTGCCGTGGCGGCAGCCTCTTTCTTGGCAGCGGCTTCCTTTGCTTCATTAGCCTTAGCCTCTTCCACAGTTAACACTTGAATAGTTTCTCTCTCGTTTTTCAAGGATTCCTTGTCCTCCGTGAGATTGGTGTTGAGTTCTTCTATTATTTTATTAAGTTCTTCGCACTTCCTTTGCTCGGCTTCCTTCGTAGCCTTCTCCTTCGCTTCTGCCTCGGCTTTCTTCTTTGCGGCAAGCTCCGCTTTCTTCTTGGCCCCGTCTGCATCCGCGGCCCCGTCCGCTGACCCACCTGTAGTCGTATCCTTGCAATCCAGTTTCGCCTTCTCTTCTTTCGCTTTTTTTAAATTTTTTTCATTTCTTTTTATGTTATTCTCTAAAGCTTTTATTCTGTTTTTTTGTTCACTTCGTCGCCTGTTTATATCTTCAAGTTGTTGTATGGCAGGCTGCGCCTCCAGCCTCGTCTGCGTTCTTTGACTCCGACTTGCAGCTATTTCCGCACTTAATTCGGAGGCTTCTTTCCGGCGCTTCATGTTGTTTAGGTTTTTCTCAGCAAATGATTGTCCTGGACTCGCAGATTTACTTTTTATAAACCACCCTATTCCACCTGTAAGAAGTATCGCTGTAAGGATCACCATTAGAGTCTCTCCCGCTCCACCTCCTGACAAAGGTAAGTTCTTCTTCTGTCCCCCACCAGTTTGCTGAGAATAACCAGGACTAAATACTGCTGTACCATTTATACTATCTCCTCCAAAATGATATGCGGCTCCATTCGGTTGTAGACAATTTTCCATTATACTATAAACTATTTTTTATTTTTTAATTTTATATATAAATTCCAAGTTATTCTTATCATTCAAGAATTCAAATGACAATGAATTCTTTTGTGCTAAACAATAACCATATCCTAAATTATTCGATCCGAATATTAATTTAGAATCATTTCCCATATTATAATTCTTACCCTCATCACAAACAGCACCTCCTGTTCCACAAACAATTAAATGAATCTCCTTATTATTTATTTTCGTTTGAATAACTTGTTTGCTATGATCGTGACCGCACATATATATATCAAATGGTGTTTTCATAAATATATCAGTTAAGAAGTTCTCTAAATTATTATCAGCGTTTCCATGATTCCCCATACTCCTCCATGTATGATGGCCGTAGACTATTTTCCATTTCGCCTTTGATTTACGAATAGTATTTCTTATAAATTGAGATTGTTTCTTAACTTCCTCGGGACTTAAATAATCTAAATTAGTATCAATGACTATCAATTGAACGTCTCCTTTCCGAAATGTATAATATTTTGAAGGTAAAACCCACTTTCCCCCTCTCTTTTTTGATACTTGTGAATATTCGATCTGTGATTTTGAATTGTCGGTTCCAAAATAACTATTCCCATAGTCATGATTCCCTAAACACATATAAAATTTAACTTTATCCGATATGTTTTTATAAGGATCTTCAAACTTTGTTACAAATTGTTCATCATTCGAATCAACACAACCTTCATCGTAAATATTGTCACCTAAACCTATCAAAAATACATTCTTGTCATTCTTTTCATTCATCTTTCTTTCTATCGCTTTTGACACATTGAATTGATTCGTGGACCCATCTCCCATATCTCCCATAAAATAAAAAGAAACCATTTATATTTTTATATTTTATTTTTTATATTTTATATATTCTATTATAAATAGAATTATGTTGAAACATTTGTTTGTTTATTTATTACACTTATTATTTGTTGCCCCTCTCCTAATCTATGCTGGTTATATTGGTCGCGATTTATCTGATAAGGCTTCTGACGAAAATAGTAAAATGGTTTTCAGTTTTTTGATCGCCGTTGGTGTAACTGTTGGTCTTTATCACGGCTTTAAGTTAGCAACTGGATAATACCATCAATATCACGCTGTACGTTGTTCCTAAGAATATTTTATAATACTTATTAATAGAATGAGTTTTTTGTCAAACTATAATTATGATGTAATTATTGTTGGAGGTGGAATAACTGGTTTATTCCTTGCATATAAATTAAAAGAAACACAATTCAGAATATTATTAATTGAATCCTCAGATAATCTGGGCGGAAGAATACAAACATTGTATGAAGATAAGTTTCATCTTGAAAGTGGAGCAGCACGATTCCATGGATCCCATACTAAATTACTATCACTGATTCATGATCTAAATCTGGAAAATGATATCGTCCAATTACCCCAAGATGTCCATTACATTTTAAGAAATAAGAAATCAAATTATAGTTATGCAACACAAAATAAACTAGACTTATATGATCTCTTCCAAAAATGTATCAAACATCGGGCAAAATTAGATCAATCGATTCTTGAAAAAATAAGCTTCTTCCAATATTTAACTTTGCTATTTGATTATGAAACAGCACAATTTATGAAAGATTCATTTGGATATGATTCCGAGTTTGAAAAATTAAACGCTCTTTCCGCATTAGATATGTTTCAAGACGATTTCTTTCAAAATAACGAATACTTTACCCTACAAAATGGAATGTCCTCTATAATGGCAAAACTAGATACAATTCTTGATCAACATGAAAATATAATTATTAAAAAATCATGTTCTCTCAGTGAAATCAACGATCATCAAATCCTTACCGAAGATGGTAGCATTTTTAATTTTAAACAATTAATCGTTACTATTCCCAAGGAAAAACTATTACAAATTAATTATTTTAATGAGAAACTATTATATCATACCGTAGAAGCTATACCACTTTTGCGTATCTACTTCCAATATTCTCCGAAGAATGTATGGTTCCGTAATATAAAGAGAACAATTACTGATAATTATACTCGTCATATCATACCTATAAATTATCAAGCTGGATTAATTATGATATCCTATACAGATGGTGAAAAAGCGAAAATGTTAAATGATATTCATTCAAATGGCGATAGTTTCCTGATTAAAGTTATTCATAAAGAGATTCAACAATTGTTCGGAATTCAACCCCCGAAACCTCAATTTATATCAGTTCATTATTGGAAAAACGGTGTTCATTTTTGGAAAAATGGTTCAAATATGCATGATATCTACCCCCAGACTTTAAAACCGGATAATCAAGAAATATATGTATGTGGTGAATCATATTCTAAAAAACAAGGTTGGATTGAAGGTAGTCTTGAAACAGCTTATGATGTTATTAAAAAACTACATTTACCAAATTTTAAAGTTGTATCCGACCCGGATGATTGTGATTCTGTTTTAACTGATGATATAATTGTTTCGAAATCAAAGTTGAAAGAATATACAATTGATGAAGTTCTCCAACAGAAAGATTGGATTATTTTAGAAGTTCAAGGTGAACAGAAAATTTATGATGTTTCAAAATGGATACCTCAACATCCTGGTGGTTCTATTATACGTAAAGGTATTCTTGCAAATGTGTATTATAAAACAAAAGAAGGTGAATCCCCCACTCAGTTATTCAAAAAATACCACTCCAATTGGGTTATTGATAAATATCTTGTTCATGATAACCATTTAATCATTCCCAAAGGTGTTTTAATTTCAAAATAAATATGTTTCTTTTAATAAATGGAAAAAGATAACTGGTCCTATAATGATTTTGACACCTTAATTCAATCTGTTCTCTGCGGAGAAAAATCAATTCAAGAACCATTCATTATTTATAACAAAACAGGCGATAAGATTAATAAACTATCCTTCATAAATCATTTATTAGCCTATGAAAACATTCATAAAGATAATTTTTTAGAAACTATTCATATTGTTTATAAAAGCTTTCAAGATAAATTAAATCAACTTCAAGAAAATGAATGCATTCAAAAAATGATTCAACAAATCAGTGGTGAATGGTCTGATGAAGGGGATTCCTCAATTCATAAGGATCATTTTCCTAAGAATTTCTTTCAAACCGGTAATGATATTCGTCAGAAATATAACGATAGCTGTGATTCATACCAAAATGTTCTTCATCAGTCAAAACACGAAAAAAACATACCTCTTGATTCTCAATTAAGTTCGGTTCACCCTATGGAACGATATCTCGAAGGGTGTTTAATTACCTGCGGAAAAACAATACAAATGATTCAAACTCATATGAATACAATTAAAGATTTGTTAATTCAATTAGACCATTTTAATATCCGTCTTCTCTTAGATTTATCCATTAAACATAAGCCATTGTATATTAAATTAAACGGAAATGATGATTCCGTCCCCGATCATATTCATATTATTTATTCAAACTTTATTTATATTCACCTACTCTTAAAGAAACAACTACTTCAAGAATTAAATTATATGAACTCTATTCTTAGCGAATTAAATCAAAAATGTGATGAATCTACTTCAATGAAAAACAATTTAACCACCGTAGCATTTGTTAAACCCCCACTAAGTGATGAATCCGATAATAGCATCCTATACAATGTTATTCACGGTATTGGTGGGATTTTTACAAATAATAATCTTCATAAATTAGAAGAAGAACTCAAAAAAGAAGAGGAAGAAGAAACGTTAAAGAAGAAACAAGACGAGGAAACACAAATACTTGATGATGATGATGATGATTATGATGAGTTCGTCTTACAAAAAATTCCCGTTAGTAAAAAAGTATCAGACAAACTACTCTCTTTTTATTAATTCCTTCTGAATAATGAAAACTACCAGAGCTTGATAAATATTTGGAAATGAATAATCTACAAAAGAATAATTCATAGTGAAATGTGGCGATATCCAGATTGTCTTCCAACCCTTCTCTTTTGCTGTTTTTAAATTATCCAATTGATCATCAAAAAAATAATATTCACTGTCTCCTTGTACCTCCTCAGATATTCTCCTCCCCACATAATCAAACGATTGTATAAGAGGCTTCATAAATGGAATGTTGTCCCTTGCAAATATCCCATTTACCGGCAAATATAAATTATCTACAACAGCTTTTCCATGACCATATGTTCCATTTGTATAAATGTATACTTTGTCTGACTTTAATTCTTCGATTAAGTCTTTTAAATATGTATTACGATTGGGGTGATTGTAATGGTTTATTCTTTCATTTGTATGTAATATTAATGTATCGTCTATGTCAAATACTAGAACTTGTTTCATATAGTTTTGATTATATTTTAATTATTATTTAAAAAAATATTGTGTAATAATATTGAAAATGGTGGAAGAAGAAAAATATAATGAACTTCTGAAACAAGTTCAAAAACTTAAAAACACAATAGAAGATCTCCAACAGAAAGGAACTAATGATAATATATCACTTGAAAAGGAGTCCGATGACCCCCTTTTATCAGAAGATGAAACCCGTTATGTCATCTTCCCTATTCAACACGATAATATATGGAAAATGTATAAGAAGGCAGAGGCTAATTTCTGGACAACTGAGGAATTAGATCTATCCAAAGATCTCAGAGATTTTAATGATAAAATGAATGATAATGAAAGATATTTTGTAGAGAATATTCTTGCTTTTTTTGCAGCCAGCGATGGAATTGTAAATGAGAACTTAGTTGAACGGTTCTGTAATGACGTAAAACCTCTTGAAGCTAAGTTTTTTTATGGATTTCAAATCGCAATTGAGAACATTCATAGTGAAACATATTCACTACTTATTGATACCTATGTAAAGGACCATAAGAAAAAAGAAAAATTATTTAATGCAATTGATACTATTCCTAGTGTTAAGAAAAAAGCTGATTGGGCACTTCGTTGGATAAATGATACAGAATCAAACTTTGGGACACGTGTTATCGCTTTTGCTGCTGTCGAAGGTATCTTTTTTTCAGGATCATTCTGTTCCATCTTTTGGTTAAAGAAACGTGGTTTAATGCCTGGATTAACATTCAGCAATGAATTAATTAGCAGAGATGAAGGACTCCATACTGAATTTGCAGTTCTTATGTATTCGATGTTAAAAGATAAACCGTCCAAAGAAATTATCTTGAAAATTATTCGTGAAGCTGTGGAATTAGAAAAAGAATTTATTACAGAGTCATTGCCGTGTGATCTAATTGGAATGAATAAAGAATTAATGAAACAGTATATTGAATATGTTTCGGATAGATTATTACTTATGCTCGGCCTTAATAAAGAATACAATTCAACAAATCCATTCCCTTGGATGGAATTAATATCGATACAAGGAAAGACTAACTTCTTTGAAAAAAGAGTAGGTGAGTATTCAAATGTAGCTGGATCAAAGAAGGAAGATAATGTATTCGCTCTTGATTCCGATTTTTAAAGATTATTTCTTCGTTTTTAAAGATTATTTCTTCGTTTTTATAAAACGATCAATATTAGACTTGGATTTATTCCCGTGTTTCGTCTTCTTTACTTCATTTATCCTGAGACCTATTTTGGGTGTATAATGTAGGGCTTTAATTCCTATAATTTCACCTTGTTCAATATTATAATTAATATCAGAATTCTTATTTAATTTATTGGATCTGCACCCGTTCAATAAGACGGAACTTAATTCACTTGTAAGTTCTTCTGAAAGTTCTTTTTCAACAGATTCCTTTTCAATAAAATGTTTCAAACGATTAATTTTTAATCCAAGATCTAATTTATTCCAAGGTTTCTTATAACTATTTTTCTTTTCTTCATTTATCAACTCTTTCATTGTTTCTTGCGTTTCAAATACATTCTCCCCAATTTTTCTTGATGAACTTCTATTTTCAATATCTCTTAATTGCATTGGTTTTTTATGGACTCTTATATCCTTTGTTGAGGATTCTTCTTCCTCTTTCAAAATATTTTTTAGATCCATTTATATATATATACATATTGAAATACCCTTAAATAAACTAATTATTATATTAATAATATATATAGAATGTCATCTATTTCAACGGATATTGATATTAAAATGGTTGAAGGGATTGATTACGTACGACCACCTTCTCTTGATTTCAAAGAAATCAAAAATAATAAAGATTTTATCGAATATGAAATTACAACTGGTTATCAATCTGATAAACGTATGGGTCAAAATTCATTTATTAATTATATTAAATCATTTATATTCTGCAACGATACATTAACGATTCAAGTCCCAAAGAAATCATTTATGATTCGTAATGGGAAAAAACGGTTTGCTTATGCAGTTGGAATGTTCCCTAATCCTAAAAATAAAAAAGCAGCATATCTTGATGGTTGTATTCTTGCTGCGCTTGGATTAAAGAAACAAAAAACAAACGCTGATATAATATGTTTTATAACGCACGATATTACAGCAGAAGATAAACGAAAATTAGAAGTTGTTTTTGACAAAGTCATGTATGTTCCCTATATTTCGCCCTTTGATATGGGTGGAGAAGGGGATCTGAAAACAATTCAAATGGACCCTAAAATCTTTCAAAATTGCCCCAACTATACAAAAGATCACCCATATGCTCATGTTTTCTTTAAACTCCATATCTTTAATCCCGATTTGTTCCCCTATGAAAAGGTCTGTTTTGTTGATTCGGATTTAGTACCACTTAATTATTACGATTCCTTATTTATGCTTGACTGTCCCGCAGGATTCGTTGAATATCGTAAGAAAATTCCATATCTTGAAGGTTTTCATTGGGATCGTTGTGATTTCTTAGAACATGGTAAACCAATACCCAAAGAATTAACCGATATTGACAAAAAAACAGGTGCTGATGTTAATGCAGGTCTCTTATTAGTTGAACCTAATAAAAAAGAATATAATGCAATGATTAAAGAACTTACATCTCCTCTCAAAGAATGGATGGGGAAAAATAAAACCCATAAAGGCTTTTATCACTTTAATTTTGATAAAACTGACGGAAGAGAATTTGTCAAAGATTCATACTGTTATCCTGAACAAAATTATTTAACAAAACGATACTCGGGAAAATGGAATTATATCGAATTCGCCTTTCAAAGTTGGAGTCGTGACCCTTGCAATTCTTTTGGTATTCATATGGCCGCCTTTAATCCAAAACCGTGGTTTAAACAACCTGCCGGAACGAAAATAAAAATGAATAAAATAGAACCATACTTGGATTATGAAGGTGGTCGCATTCCCTTAGCAATCGATGAATCAAACCATAAAAATTATGAAAATATATCATATTCTTATGAAATATTTAATGAAGTTATTCTGTGGGGCTTACTTAATTATCCCGAATTAAAGAACTTCTTCATAAATGATACTAAAATATATGGTAAGAAGATCTCATTTGATAAAGATAAATTTGATGATTTATCAAAGGATCATAAGTTCTTGACCTTAAAAAACATTACAAAAGATGTCCCTGAATATAGAAAATTATCATTGACCCAAAAATACATTACTAATATCATCAATGATTATGACAAAGAACATTCGAAAATAAAAAATAAGAATATCCAGATCTGTAAGAAAAAAACAAAAGGTCTTTCAAAAAAACAATTCAATCTACAAATCATTGAACCTATTGACGAATCGCTACTTGATGGGGGTGCAAAACAGAAAAAGAAAAAACGCAAACCAAAGAAAAAAAAGAGAACTATACAATTAAAAAAAAAAAGAAAAACAAAGAAGAAACAGAATAAAAAACCCACATTCTATTATTTCTCAATGAATGGTTGTCATCATTGTAATACTTTTGATGAAACATGGAATAAACTCATCAATAAATACAATCAACTAATGTTTATGAAAAAGGTAACTACCGATGATAATCCTCAATTAATTCAGAAGTACAATGTATCTTCCTATCCAACACTTAAACTTTTAAAAGTCAATTGTAAAAAACCGATTGACTTCAACTACAACAGAGAAAAAATTCACTCCTTTGATACATTTTTAAAAGAAAATAAGGTTCTTTAATTAAAGCAATGATGGCACTTTACTCCCAGATTACTTATATCATTGGATCCATTATATTCCAATGGAACTATATATTGAATTGAATAATCATACAATTCAAGTTCTGATAAATTATTCTGACAATGCATACATCTCCAATTCTGTTTTTCAGCTAAGTTATTTTTTAACATTAAGTTCTTATCATCCTTGTATGTATAATTATCCAACCCATACAATGGATTATCATCTGTTTTTTTGATATTTGCAAATACACGATAGATGAATTCTCTTTCATAAATCATTAAATAATATATAACCAAATACATTGTCGTAAATACTCCAAAATATAAATTACTTTGATCCGAGAAAGATGTATAACGTTTATTTATTTGATAATAAATAGTAATAATAATTCCTAATGTAATTAAAGCATTCATAGTAATTATATTTATATTCAATATTAAAAATGTATTTAGTTTATATTATCAAATCAGAGAATGGACGTTCGTATATTGGCATGACAAATGATTTTTTCAAACGCTGGAAACAACATAACCGAATTATTACAGGAGGGGCGAAATATACAATTCGGTTCAATCATTGGACACCTCTATGTATTGTCGATGGATTCAAAACGAAATCAGAAGCAATGCAATGTGAATGGAAATTAAAACGGGTTTCAGGTTATAATAACCGCATACATCACTTGTCAGACATTTTTCACAATTCAAACAAATGGACAAAGAAAAGCCCCACTATTTCATCTCAAAACTTAACCATTTATTGTATTGATGATTATAGACATTTGTTTCAGAAATCAAAAGAGCTTCACTGGTTTTAAAATATTACATAATTATATAATTCTAAATAATGTCGGATGATCCAGAATATTATTCTCTTAGCAAATACCCGGACAACGCCCCGGACCCGGCCCCGGACAAAGCCCCGGACCCGGCCCCGGACCCGGCCCCGGCCCCGGGTCCGACAGGAGGGCAAATATATACACTGGATATTAATGATTGGGTATGTGGGGAAGAAATAAGTTTAAGTAATTTTCTTATTAATTCTTCAAGTTCAGGAGAGAAGCAACAAAGTGGAAATATTTATAACCTAAATATTGGGGAATGTATCGGAGGTAACAAATTAACAGATATACAATTCATAGAGGGGAGAGGATCCGATAGTGATAGCGGTAGTGGTAACATATATTCGTTGAAGGTGAATGATCCCAGTGGCTGTAAGAGTATGGGACTTGATGATATAAAACTTATCGTTAATTCATCATCGTCAACGGTTTCCGGTCAGGGTCAAATATACAATATCAAGCTCGATCAGGATAAGAAGATTTGTGACGATGTCGCTCTCAATGATTTCACCTTCATACGTTCAGGAGATAAAGATTCGGAAGAGGATGGGGGCGTTTCAAGTATTTATTTCTTTAAGAAAGATAGTTTTAAATGTCCAACTTGCGAAGGTGCCCCCAGTTTCACACTGTTAGAAGGTAAAGATAAAGGCAGTCAATCTACGACTGGGGGAAATATATATAAGTTTGACATAAACAATCAATGTGGGTGCCCAGAAGGTATGGAATTAAAGGATATTAAACTCATAGAGTTCCGAAAGGGATTATATAGTAAGGTCATTGACAAGTTTAAATCGCTTGTATGCGATAAAAAATGGAGACAGGAATTCTGGAAGAGTTTAAAGGGTAAGGAAAAAGACTCATTCAGTAAGTTTTTGGAGGCGACGAAGTGCGGCGCCGACGGCATCCTCTTCGGCCTCGTCGGCGTCGGCGTCGGCATCGCCGCCGGCGCCGTGGTGGCTCCGTTCGCCCTTCTGGAGAAAATGGTGGATAGTCTTGGGAAATATGTTAAAAAAAAATCACCTTCTTTCGGGAAAATATGGAATGCGATGAAACGTGAAGAAAGAATTCAAGTATATGAACACCTCTCAGCACCTAGTGCGAGACCGATACCACCGATACTAGTGGAGATCAAGAAGGCGGCGGGGAAGATGGAAAGTAATCGTGGCGGCGTTCTGGAACGTGAAGAAGATGCAGATGACTCAGAAGAAGGGGAGGAGGAGTCTGGTGATCCTTCCATTCGTAGGCGAGTGGAATCGATGAAGGAAGGTTTACGTTCTCTTCTCGGTCCAAAACTTACAGAAGAACAAAAGACAGCTAAAAGAAATCAAGAGAGAGATGACAGGAAGGCTCGTGAAAAAAGGAAGGAAGACGAGCGTATACGTAAGAACGAACTTAAAAAAAAAGAACAGGCAGATCGTCAAGAGTTAAGATTGGCACAAGAAACGGGGAAAACAGAAATAGAAAAAGCAAGAATAGCAGAGCGAGCGAGAAGAACATCCGCTGCGGATGTAAAAACAGTTCAGCATCAGTTACACCCTCTTGAAGAAAAGTTTCTGGAAAAAGTTACAAATGTTATTAGTAATGCCGAGGGACTTCAAGCACCCGGAGCAACACCAGGAACAGCACCAGGAACAGGACCAGGAACAGGACCAGGAACAGGACCAGGAACAGCACCAGAAGGAACAGCACCTGGAACAGGACCAGGAACAGCACCAGAAGGAACAGCACCAGAAGGAACAACACCAGAAGGAACAGCACCAGGAACAGAAGGAACAGCACCTGGAACAGGAGCACCTGGAACAGGACCCGGAGTAACACCGGGTAAGAAAGAGCCCCCAATAACAGAGGGAGAACGTGAAACGCAAAGATCAGCATTATTGGGAAAGTTGAAAACCCTTCACGTAGAAGGTGGTGATATAGTTTTTGGATATAGGCGTGGGATGAGTAAAGATCGCGTTGAACAATTTATAGAAAGATGTAATGCGTTTATCACAAGGTATACTGAACTTAAAGAACAATATGACAAACTTAACAACACAGATATTCAAGAAGGTGGGGCTAAGACTATAAAGGAACAACTCCGTGATGTAATGAGTAAGAATACAACGCATAAAACTAAAATCGAGAAGATCATTCAATCGTTAATTGAACGTTACGGTTTGTATAAGGATGATGAAACTAAGATATTAAGGGAAATCGATGATGCTCATCGTAGAATAAGATACAATGATGATTGTGATAAAGCTGATAAATTGGTTCGAAATACAAAAGTATACAATTATAAAGATAGTGGAAATAGAATCTCTAATGGACTTAATAAATTGGAAATTGAGGTTGATAATTGTAAACAGAAGAGAAGAGAGAGAAAAAAACGGGAAGCGAAAGAAAAGATTATGAAGGAAAGAGAACATGACAGAAAATACAAAGATGAAATTAATAAACTGAAGAGAGACTTTGAATCAAAGAAAACAAGAAGTAGTGAAAAAGATAAATATGATCTCGACAAAAGACTCTCTGACCGTAAGCGGTTATCCGATCCTGAAAAAAGACTCTCTTATCGTGATGGATTAACCGATCCTGAAAAGAGACTCTCTGGTCGTGAAGGATTAACTGGTCCAGAGAAAAGGAGACTCTCTGGTCGTGAAGGATTAACTGATCCAGAGAAAAGGAGACTCTCTGGTCGTGAAGGATTAACTGATCCAGAGAAAAGAAGACTCTCTGGTCGTGACAAATCACTATCTGACCCTATTCCGGAAGATAAACTGTCTCGCGGAGATAAGATTGGACAATTAATTGATGGGAAAAAAGATTTATTACTTGATAAGAGATCAAGTATTAATCGCGACGATTTTCAAAGCATGGACGGGTTAATTTCAGGATACAATTTATTGAATGATAACTATAATAAATTATTAGATGAATATACTCTCTTTAAAAGAATCGCAAATAATAAATACAATCAAAAACGTGATATCATCTATGAAAAGGAAACAGAAATTGAGGAATTTAAACGAGTTACTCTTCTTTTAAAACAGAACCTTGATAAATTGAGATATATCTGTAAGATGAAAGTTGAAGCCATGGATCTCGTTAAGATAGAGGATAATTCAGAGAAAGAAAAAGAGTTCCGATCATTATTTGAATATCTAAAAGAATTATTCAATGATGAAATTGATGAAAAACTTCAAGAAACAAAAGATAAATTAAAGAAAATGACAGAAGAACGTTCTGAACTGAAACAAATCATTGATCAAAAATATGTTAAACCATCTTGTAAAAGGAGCATCAAAAAACCTACGCGTAAAAAGGGAAAGACTCAAAAGAAAAAGAAAAAAAAGAAATAAATTGTTTTGTTTATTTACTATTATTTTTATATGTTATCCATTAATGCAAGAATATTCTTCAATGGACAACATACGTAATGACTTAACACGTATGTCATTTACTAACTCGAATAATCCGTTTCAAAAAAAGCAAGATCAGAATATTTTCCTTCAAAAAACAAAAACGTCTCCCAATGATTTAATTACTCCCTTCAATAATAAAATCAATAATTCAAATGATTTAAATACTTATAATAATGAAATTAATCGTATGGATACTATTTCACACGAAATCATTGAAAAAGACAAAGAAATACAAGAATTAAAGAATTCTCTTCAACAACATAAAATGGAAATGGATGCTGTTAAATTGCAACAAAATATAAGCACTCAAATCGAACAAGAAAATAAAGCCCTTAAAATGAAATTACAACAAGAATATAAAAAAAATGATGAAGCCATGGAACTGAAACACGGTATTGAACAAATGAAACGTCAATACCATACTCTTGAAGATAGTATGTTTACACTTGAAAATATTATCCGCAAACAATACATAGAGATTCAAGAACTCAAAAAGAAACGGAAACCCAAAAAGAAGAAGAGGAATAAATATACCAATGATAAATTGATGAAAATATTGTTAGATCACGATGAAAATTATACAAAAGAAATGATTGTGAAGTTATTCAATGAAATGGAAATAACAAATACAATCAAAATTACAAAAGATCTTTTAATGAATATTATTAATTATCTCAATGATGAATTATCTCAATGATGAATTATCTCAATGATGAATTATCTCAATGATGAATTATAAATATAACTAATTAAATATAGATAATGAATTTCATTCCATCGGAAACCATATATTCTCTCCCACGTAAGTATATTGTTGGGGGAGTTATCCTCTATTTACCTCTATTAATCAGTAACATTATGTTATTTATGGAAATGAATACTATGAATCAAATAATTAATACACCTGAGAATATTGATTATATTAATAAAATTAAATATTTAATAAATGATGCGTGCAAAGTTATTGATTGTTCGGGAAATTAAAAATAAATAATATAATATAGTATAATGGCTCCCCAATGGCACTCGCCAATACCCATGAAAGTTCATTTAATATGGATTGGTGACTTGGATTATCCCGATTATTTTAAACTTTTCTTAAAAACATTCGAAAAAAACTTTATCGGATTTGACATTCAAGTCTGGGGTAATAAAGATTTAACAAAGAAAAACTTTCCAAAAACATATTCCTATATCCAACAAGCAAAAAAACTTCAAGGGAAACCAATGATAGACCAGGACGGAAATCAAATGTTGAATCAAAATATGGAACCCTACACATATTCAAAATGGGCACAGATAACAGATTTAATGCGTTTAGAAATAGTTTACAATAATGGTGGTTATTATTTTGATACAACATTCGAAATCCTTAAACCAATGTTTCGCCTCCTAAATAAGAAAAAATATAGATTTGTAGGGTGTAACGAAGTTCCGAGATTTAAAAACAGCCCGATATTATCAAATTCTTTCTTCGGAGCAACAAAAGGAAATGTCATCCTGAAAAGACTACTTACCCAATCATCTCTTGATGCCATTGATTTTTATGATATGGCTGTTGATTTTCAAACAGGTCCCGGATATTTACGTTCTGGTATCAGAGGAAATGACAATTACTACATCTTTCCAACTACCTATTTTTACCCTTTCGTAGAGGAATATGAACCCGGTAAAGATCCACCTTATCGTAAATCAAGTAAAAATAAATGTCATGGAACAAAAAAAACAAAGAAGAAAACAAAACGATTAAAAAATAAAAAAGGATATCTTGATTTCCCTTGCAAAAAATATCCAAAATCATATGCATTAAAACATTGGCAATTAGGCAAGAGTTGGTTAATCACAGAATATTTTACTAATTCATAATTGGTAATTCATGCTCTTTTACCATCATCTTCATATTCTCCGAAGTACATACTTCAACAACTTGTTTTTCCTTCTCGTCCTTTTTTAATATATAAGTACCATTGTATTTCCCCTCAATAATATATCTCTTATCGCTTTTTTGAAATGATTCTTGGATAGCTTTTACACAATCTCTATCATAAGAAGCAACAATAAAACCCATATTTAAAGGTGGATAATAAATACACGATAAAATATTCGGTTCCTTATTTGTGACCGGACATAATATTCCGAAACTATCAACAACCCCCGTATTTATATTCATCAAAAATAACAACAATAAGATTATTAATACGAATAACATACAGTTATCGTTTTCAAACATTTATTCTATATATAGATAATAAATAAACTTTTCAAGTCTGTATCATTTATTAAATAATAATTCTTATTCGGTATCTCTTTTAACATGTCTGCACATGTATATTTTACGACATCTTCTTTATTTAAAAAGAATACATTCATTTTATTATTTTCTTGACTACACTCCATTACCAAACACCCTTCACCATCATTCGCATGTTTTCCCGCTTCATTTATATTACGCAACTGTCCCTCATTATTATTTAAAAAATCCTTAATGTAATCAGGAGCTGTATCTACATGACTTATATCCATTTATAGTATTTCATATATTTATTCTTTAAACTATTGTTCGTCAATTGATCTCTGAATCGCCTCCTCGAATTGTCTTTCTTCGATTATATTTGTTATGTCTTCCATAGTCCCTGTCATAGTTACCCGTAATGGTTGAACACCCACAATACGGTTTACTGTGCGTAATATATCATCCATATTTGTTTCATTGATATCACTAATACTCTCCGTCTCTGATTCTCCACGAAGTATTGATTGGACCAGTTCAACCATACGAGTATATCTTTCACTACCCTCTTCATTATCAGTTGTTACCTCTACTTCCTCTTCATATGGAAACTCCATTCTACAAATAGGACATGTATTGTTCTCCTCGAACCATGGATATATTCCACAACATTCATCTTCGTCATTTCCCTGATGAAAAAAATGAGAATTACATTCCAATCGTATTACCTCATCACCTTCCTTAAACTTATCTTGACATATTGCACATTGTACCTTATCAATATCTTCTTTCTGAATTGTATACTTCGTTAGGTTCTTTTTATATTCCTTATTTAATGGACGCTTTACTTTTTTTTCATCGTTGAGAGATTCTTCAAGAGTACTGTCAAGACCCATATCATTATAATCCATGGGTAGATTATTCATTAAATCTAATAAAGATAATGTAAGAACACTGCGATTCAGCTGGAATTGTCTTGAATTAGGGTCATCTCTTCCGTCCATATATTAGTTTGTATATTTTTTTTTATACTTATTTTATATTTATCTTTTAATATCTTTACTATATCTTCAATTATATGTTCTTTTTTTTCTTCGTATAGTTGATTGTATTTTTCATTGACACCCTCGTGAATTGTAGAACATTCGAAGTATATCTCACTATCCATAACCTTACTAATAAATATTCCTTTGGATCAAATTTTAATATACCTTTTGGATAAAATTATATAATTATAATATATAATTATAATATATAATGAGCTATACAGAAGCGATCCTCAAAGACCTTGAATGCAATTACATCGACCTTAACAACAATAACTCAAATCAAATGAATCAACCATGCATTAATCGTGAAATAACAAATCCTTCAATAATAGAAGGATTTGCAAATGATAGTTCTAGTGGTTCACAATATATACCCCACGGATCATGTGGAGATGGTCAAATGTTAGAAAATAATGAATGCGTTGAAGTCTGCAACAGATGCGTCACAACAAAACCAACTCAACCTCTTCACAAAAAAAATAATATTAATCAAGACCACTTCAATTATATCTTTACAAACGTGATTCAATAATAAACACAATTCACATTACCAATCGCCCTCAGGAGGCTTTGACATATTTACCCGTTCAATGTATTCCTTCACCAAATCTTTCGTCACATTCCAAGATTTCACTCTATCCTTCGTATTTAACGTCACAGTCACCAATACCTTCTCTTCCCCGGAATATTCCGTTTCAATATGACCAAAACGGAGATTCTTCATTCGAATCTTTCGATCCTCTGTAATACGTATCCTGACATCATCATCTGTAAGTTCTGAATCCATCAACTTAACCTTATCTTCAAGTTCTTTTATGTTATGACCTCCTTTTCCAATAAACTTAGGAATTTTGTGATTCTCCATTGATGCCTTAAATACAAACCGTGTAACCTGATTTGTATTCTTTCGCTTCTGAAAAACCTCCTCATGCTTCCTAAGATTCTTTGTAAGCGTATCCAGTGATTCCGTATTATCTGCCTTCAACGCAGCTACGACCTTATCACCTTCTTCCTTTATCGCGCAGAATACGACACGATCCTCAGATGATCCCATGGTCTTCTTTAATTCTGCATGAGTCCTTCCAATAACATGCCGGACCAAATTAACACCCTTCGACCCCACAAAATGACCAATCTCATCCTTTGAAATACTTAGATCAACCACAGATTCGACCGGTTGACCTTCATCCTCCCCACCACGGAGGCGGAGGACCAAGTGAAGTGTTGACTCTTTCTGAATATTGTAATCAGCAAGTGTCCTTCCATCTTCTAGTTGTTTACCAGCAAAGATAAGCCTCTGCTGATCTGGTGGAATTCCCTCCTTATCCTGAATCTTCGCCTTTACGTTTTCAATTGAATCAGACCCCTCTACTTCAAGAGTTATTGTTTTCCCTGTTAGAGTTTTTACGAATATCTGCATGCTTCTACTTATTTATCCCCTCTTTCTTTTAAGTAATATCTACCCTCACCAATTTTTCAAATTTAATGACAAACTTCTTCGGTAAAATAGATAGGAGATTCATGTGGATCTTCGTGAAGTGGGTCCTCAAATGAACCTTTCTCATTATTAAATATAACTATATATGTATCATCAATCATAATATAACCTTGATTCCAATAATTTAATTCATAATCATAACAATGGATACATTGATAAAAAAAATCTTCATCATCCTTTAATAGATTCCATTCTTTATCCCGACCCTTATCTTTACAAAAATCACATTGACAACCTGGAATCCATTCTTTATTCTCTGGAAGTGTGTTAAACTCCAAATGTAAAAAATGAACATTGTCAAGTATCGCTTTTTTCATTTCTAAATCAATATATCTTTTATATTCCACCCATGAAGGGACCAACGGTGTATCAAGTATCCTGTCCCTCCGAAACTTCTTAATCGCATAGACATACATCTTAACTTGTATATCCTTTGGTAGCTTGTGTATCTCTAATGTAAGGTCTTTGTATTTTACTTGACGAATACGAATTTCATTCTCAATTCTCTCTTTTTCTTTCCTTAATTCCATTATATCAGTGTCATATGCTTCTAAAACACTACTGTTCATAATTATTTATCTTATTAACCCCTTCATTCTTTAAATGGAAACGAGGCCGACCCCTTTCATCAGAGGTCAACACGATTAGCAACTGAAGGATACGGTCCCTCTCTTCATTATCATTACTCCTGTGCGCTTCGGACAATTTAATTCGAAGAACTGTTGTATAGAAACTTGGCATTATCCCATATATATATTCTTTGGACAAAATAATTCATTTATCCATCAAATTTTGCAAAAAAAAATTTTTTTTGTTGTTTTTGGTTCCTTCTTAACCCACAGTTGTGTTCTGACGACAAAGCGCTCCTCCATCATCACTCTGATTCATCTCGGCCTTGATCTTGTAAATCATTCTCGTACAAACATAGTTCTCATGAATATCCTTCAGAATTGGATTACCAGGTTCAAGAAGGAATGAATGAATATGGGACAGAAGCTGAGTATTCTTATGGGGACCCTGAATACAACTGATCATATCCATATTCCCACTGAAAACAGACTCCACAACTGCTGTGAGGGACGCCCTATCATCGCAAATATCAACACCCTCTGAGTTCAGTAGCTTGTATCCAGGCCTAGCACTACGGAATTCAGGAGTTAGATGCAGAATCTGTTCAATCAGAAAATCACGAATACCCATCTCCGGACTGGCACCGATATCACGAGCCTTCTGAATAACCTTATCACCACACGTTCCCAGGGGAACATTGTTCTTGATTCTCTCATAAACACCTGCAAGGAGATCATTCCGAGACTTCAGATCATCTGTCTCTTCCTGAGACGATGGAAAGAATTCATTGAAAGTGATCGGTCCTTCCTCATTATGCTTGACAACCATCATGTGAGATACACGATAATCGGTGTTCCCCATGTCTCTCCCGGGTTCACCCATTGGATGAACAACTGTGTAATTGTCGTCATTGAACAGGACCACATACGGCATAGTCCTTGACGAACGGAATAGATGATTACAATTGTAACCGTATGCGATCTTCGTGGGTGGTTCACCTGTAAAGAATTCATTCAGCTTCGTACTGACGAACGTGTCACAGAAATCCACCTCGTCAAGAGGGACTACCTCCCGGAAGAAGCTGGTCTGATCTCTACCGATCTTCTCATCCCACATTTCCTTGTACTTTTCCATTCCTTCCTTAATGAATGTTTCGTCATGGTATCCGTAGTTCACATTTGCAAGAGAACTTCCAGCACCCATTCTGTTCTTTTCTGTTCTGTTCTGTTCTGTTCTGTTCTGTTCTGTTCTGTTCTGTTCTGTTCTGTTCTGTTCTGTTCTGTTT
>MDTC01237772.1_pt1 | contig 50688 bp, 72 predicted proteins | sample 811181 | NCBI WGS metagenome assembly MDTC01 (sample SAMN05326644, study PRJNA326480) | marine metagenome | isolation source: seawater | place: Pacific Ocean: North | collected 2011 | reverse complement strand
TGTCCGAGTGGTTAAGGAGGTGGACTTGAAATCCACTGGGCTTTGCCCGCGTAGGTTCAAATCCTGCAGCTGTCGTAATAATGCAGGAATAAAATAATAAATATTGCATATAAAGGTAAGCAGTGCCAAAGAGAATGCCAAAACAAGTAATCGCTGGGATTTAATGTTTTTAATGATAGATTTGACATATATTTGCAATAAAGTGAAAATGATACACTTAAGCTCCATAATAATGTAAATAAAAGGGGATAATTAGCATATCCAGAAAGTGTGCGAAATATAACAACCGGTCCACCTATAAGAGTCAAAGTGGTAGCTAGAAAACTATCAATATACTCCCAATATGATTTTTTTCCCCAATATTCTACATCAGACATATAGCTACAAATTCCTTGTAGTATTAACATAATACCAAAAAGATTCCACCAAAAAAAATTATCGTGAGCTTTCAAAGTTTTATTCAATAGCAAAACAATTATTCCGGAAACAGAATAAAATAACGGAGAAATACGATAAAATAAAGAAGATGCGCTATTTTCTTGTATCTTACTTTTCCAGCCCAGTGGAGTAACACCATCATAAATAAATAAACTAAGCATAAATAGTATATATAGATATTATAATATTTATGTACTAAAATCTATTAGATATTTACGAAATTTCTTGAGATTTTTTAAATTAATTTTAATCCCTACATCTCTAGGTTATTATACAATATTATTATCATCATCTATCCATTCCTCATAAGGGCACTCTAAAAATCTCTCTATAGTAAAGTTATGATTATTGTTAATGGTTGATAAGCACATTCCGATACTACCTGGTTCGTCTAATGTATGTTGAGAAAACTTTTTATAGACACCACATTTAACACATATTAAGAACATACTATTAAGATTTCCAATTTGTTGAAATTTAAGTTCATGAGAATGGTTATTATTACAACATAAGTCATGAATATTTTTCATTTTTTCACAATATTCTTCTTCATTATGATATTTAAAACCTTCATTACATATAGTACAAGTTTTTTTTTTTGCTACAACAATTCCATCTAATCCATACTTTAAATAACAATATGCAAGAAAGTCATTACTATATTGCATCCGCTTAGACCAATAGTTCGAATATTTCTTAGACGTTCCAGAAATAATAGTATATGCTGAACTCGTAATTCCCTTAACTTCACTAGGGTATATTCCTGGTATCATTTTTAAATCAGTTAAAATACTATTCATTTTAACTATTTTTTCTTTATTTTTTGTAAGAATACTCCATAAATGATGTAAATCATCGGGAACACCTGATAATTTCAATTCATTTTCACTAAAAGTAGTTTCTATTATATCTGGTAATTCCATATTATTTTAAAATTGTAAAGAAAAAAATATAATCAATTTTATTTTATTTTGATAGTTATAATTATGATAACTGCATCAAATGTTAAAATAGATTCTATGATATTACATATTTTACATGAACATAACTTTAATCCTCTGATTGTTTTATTTAATGATTATTTGAAAAAAAAATATTCTAAAAAAGCATTTTTATTGATTCGTATATTATTAAAAGCGTATGTAATAAAAAATATTTATAAAGATTCTATTCATTATGCTTTTATTAAAATGTATATTTCTAATAATATTTCAAAGGTGTTATATTTATATTTATGGTATTAAAATTGAAACTTAAAATCATAAAAAAAAAATATTAACACAATGTACATCTTGCGAAACGTATCCCGTTTAACTCCATCCCTTCTAAAGCAAAGTCCTTACACATTTGATGTTGTGTGGGCAAAAAGCAATTATATGTTGATAGAACTAAATGCAAAATATCCTGAACAAAGTGAAATTCCTGATTACGATCTTGAAACAGTATCTTATCAAACCGATGGTAATGAGGTATTTCAGGTTAAACAAATACAACCCTATGACAAAATGGAAGTACTTCATAATTTACGTGGTAAAATACAAAAACATTTAAAAGAAGAGATGTTTAAAGGTACCGATGAGTTTGTATTCAAGAACAGGTCTGACCCACGATATCTATAATAAAAAAATTTAAAAACAGTTAATATTTATTAAGATTTTTGTTTTATATACTCATTTTCCCTCACCGCAGAATTAGATGAAGCAGACTCCGCAACTACCTGTGTCATCACCACGGAGGTAGTCGATGACAGATGGCTCACACCCTGAAATTCTGTTCTCTAAGGACCGTCTGTCCAACCGCAGTTGTTGATTTTCTTCCCGCAGTTGTTCAATTGTCTTCCGTGCATCCTCCCGCGCCTCCCGCGCCAGACGCTCTTCTAATTGCCATATAATTTTTTTAAGACGGACGATTTCATCTTCTCTTTGGAAAGAAGAGAGTTGTCCTGCGATACTTTTCCATGATTGTTCAAGTAATTCCTTATTAGGGCATTCTTCCCAAGCTACTGTATTGTGGAGCGTTTCATATAATGTAAGATTATCACGATGTTCACTCATTCTGTTTTGTTGTGTAAATGAAAAATGAAGGACAAAACATTTCAATTTTTTTTGTAAATAATATATAAATGGCAGATAAAAAAGGTAAGCAATTACCACAGCTAAGAAAAATAAGTAAAAAAAATAAAAAACATCATTATAGGTTAAAAGATCCTTTTAGAAAAAGAAAGTTAGCTATTCTAGAGGGTGTAAATGCAGAAGCAAGAAAAACTGGTAAAACAAAAAAGAAGGCGGCTATAGCAAAAAAGGGTCGTTTTAATATACTAAGAATCTATAGAAAAAACAATAAAGTAAAAGAATGTAATATTATTACAAGTGATATGAAGTATATGGATAAAAAATATGGTCTAGGTAAAACAAAGAATATATGTGGAAAAAAAGGCGGTCGGAAAATGAAAACACAAAAATGTAAAAGTAATTTAGATGGAGGAAAAATAAAATTGAAAATAAAAATTTAAAAATAGATAATAATTATAATTATAATGGAACCTGAACCTGTAGCCCATCCTATGTATCAGTGTGAGATTCATTCAAAATATCATTATACAAGTTTTATGGAGAATAGTGTTAAAGATAATGTAAAACCGGAAAAAGAAAAACCGGTGCATACTACATGTAGTGGATGTCAAAACGGAGAATTAAATCAATTGTCGCACACGTATCCTGGAGGATGCTTGTATACAAAAGAAGAGGATTATATTTAATTTAAATTAAGGATAATGTTAAATTAAATATTAAAAAAATATAGTATGAGCTCTGAATACAAAGAATTATACGGAGAGGTGGCGACTCCTCTTTTTTTTGTAGAAAGAATGTTTCAAATGCTTCCAAAGGAGATTTTCATGAATAAAGATTTAAAGTGGTTGGACGTAGGTTGTGGAAATGGAATATTTTCGATGTATTTGTACAATATTTTGTTTAAATCTCTCGAGGATGTTATAATAAACCCGGAAAAAAGAAGAAACCACATCATCGAAAACATGATTTACATGGTAGAAATAAATGATGTTTATGAATTAGACCTTATTTATCATTTCGGTAGTAAAGTAAATCTTTATATCGGTGATTTTTTACATAATATGGAAATACCGAAAATGGATGTCATAATAGGAAATCCACCATTTAACAGCAAATCTATTAAAAAGGTTCCAACCAATAAAGTAAAAAATAAGACAAATGATGGTACTACCATATGGACCGATATTATAAAAAGATCTTTAAGGTTATTGAATGAAAATGGTTTTCTATTAACTATTATTCCGTGTATTTGGATGAAACCTGATAAGGCATCTATGTATCAAACCATTACTCAGTATAAAATTCATATTTTAAAAACATTATCCGGAAATAAAGCAAATCAGATATTTAATAAACAAGCACAAACCCCTTGTTCCTACTTTGTACTTCAAAAAAAATCTACCGATGGTATTATTCCCATATACGACGAAGAAAAAAAGAAAATAGTAAACTATAACTTTCTACCCAGTTATCCAATACCGATTCATGGGGCGGCCATCGTCGCTAAACTAAAAAAATATGTAGAGAAGTATGGATTTTTAAAGGCGACTAAAACAAACGATATATCTAGGAGCTGCCGAATTAGTGATAAAAAAGATGAAGAATTTATGAACCCTAACATACACACTTGTCATTTAAATGGCTTAAATCCAGAACTTGTCATTAAATATAGCAATATACCCTGCTCCCATTTTGCATTACCTAAAATTGTAATGGCGCATGGAATGTATGGATTCCCTTTCTATGACTGTTCTGGCGAATACGGTATTTCTAACAGAGATAAATTTGTTATTTTCAATAAAACCCAAGAAGAATTTAAAATACTTTTTGATTTTCTTAACACAAAACTAGCGCGTTATTTATTTGAAGCAACAAGATATAGAATGAAATATTTAGAAAAGTATATTTTTGAACTTATTCCAAACATATGTAATCTACCTGAACTACCTTTAAAAATCAACGATGAAACTATGGCAGATTACTTTAAATTAAATAAGCTGGAGAGATTTCATGTAAATCATTTCCACAAAAAACAATACAATTCTTTTTCTTTTTAATATATTTAAATATTTTTTATTAAAAATTAATACAATAATGACTCAGTTAAGCCAACAAGAATTTTTAGATGATTTTATAGAATTATTTAAAAATAATGGTGTTCCATCTATAGACATCAAAACAACCGTGGCTGTTACACAGGCTATAGAAAAAAAGGTTTCTTTAATAGACTTTACAAAGTATATCTACATAAATAATTTACAAAATAAATACACCGGTATATTTGTTGCTGATTTTAATAGCAAAGAAGTTGATATTCTTATAAAATTAGTTGAATCCTATAATGGATTACATCACATTATTACAAATAAATTAGATCCTATTATAGATGATATTTACATAGAAGATAATCAATTATACGCAGTATTTTTAAATCCAATTGATACATATAAATTTTATTTAAATATGATTAAAGATAAAAAGGATTAATTTCAATAAAATTGATAGTGAAATCTCTCCAAATATAAAAAATATAATGCCAATTTATCTTTGTGCAACAAGATTTAACGAAGAAACTTGGGGTGAAAACCTTCGTTTTAAAAATTCCAAAAATATAAAAGGTTGCGTCTACGCCTCTCCTAAAAAAATTAGCAATACTATAGCAAATGATAGTTATATTATTGTGATTGAAATGCTCAATAAACCTCTTCCTAAAAATATAGTCGAACGAAACCTACAAGGTTCAGGCGGAAGCGTTATGGGAATAGGTCTTATTAGAAATTGTTTAATTCATAAGCATTTTAAAATATATGGAACCGATAATTACAATCGTTATTTATATCAAAGTAAATATAGGATAGATCGTATACATATGGATGAAACGGAAGAAATCGCTATGAATATGTTGGATATGATTTGTTTTAAAGGTGCCGATCACATAAAAAGAGGAAAAGGGATTTCAACGGTTCCTACTAAAAAAATAAAAAATGTAAAATTAAGAGAAATAAATATTACGACGTTTTTGATGAATATGTTTACCGAACGATTTCCAGAAATTAATCCATCCACTTAACTAATTATAACTGGAGTTCTTATATCAAATATTGGACCTTGACCGATATGTTTATTTTCTACAGATTTTTTTTTATCTTTATTAGTCCATTTTTCTGTAGTCAACAACATCCTGTTATAAGTTGCATAATATTCTATTGAACTTGCTTGTTTAGAAACTATCTTATTCAAATAATTAAGCATGTTAATGTAAAGTTGAGGATTTGACAAATGATTCGCCGCAATAATACTAGTTCCGTCGGTGTTTCCACGAATCCTTAGTATTCCGCGATCCTTAATGTCAATAATACATGTACTGGTTTGTGCAATAAATGGAACTACAAGTGCATAAGTTATGCCTATTTTTTTAAACTCTGTATTACAATAAAGTGTTAATTTTTTAAATTCAGTTAACTTAACATTTATATAAGTAATTAACTCTATAATAGTTTCTATCATAGTTTCCTTGTTTTGTATGTCAAACGATGTCATTTTCATAGCTATATCTCGGAACAAATCTATTGAACATGAACTCAGCAACTCCCATATATACAATTCTTCCTGACATTTTTGACGTTTTATATCTGCCCTATAGACCGATTCTGCAAGTTTTTCCTTATTTATATCGCCGAGTATATATTCCACTCGCAGCTGCTCGTTGTCACGCAAACTTTCTATTTTTCTTCGCTCATCTGGCAACGTTATAGCTGTCACATGATTCATTTGTCGGTGAATATTCATAATCTCTTTGTAAAGTACCTCAACATCTATACATGCTTTTAAATACTCATTTATGGGAGTAATGTTATGATTCAGGTAATTTTCATCGCTTTTATTTATTTTTTTGTCTTCACTAAAGTGTCCATTCATAGCATTATATAAAAGATGCAATTGGTCGGGAAACGATAACTCGTGATATTCATATTTTTTTGGAATAAACTTGTCGATATTACTTTCAATCAACAGTTTCCGAACTATTCTTTTAAAGGGTCGGTCAATTTCATAATAGAAATCTGGTAACCCCCCGCATACTACATCACCTGGAGCCCTAGGCATTACCCCGCCTCCATTTTGCAACGCTGCATAATAATGCGGATTATGAACGACCCCTCTTTCAATCTCTCCAGTTTTCCAACTGAAAGCCGTGTGACACGTCGTACACCACATCTGATCACACCCATCTATTTTGTAAATAAACTCTCCACACATACCCGGACAAGCCTTGCAAGTACTTTTGATAAATTCTGCATTTTCCTTGGTTTTTTCATCACAGACATGCTCTCCGTTCGTTCTGTTTTTACCAATAGGAACCAAACAGTCTGGGCAAGTATATACCTCACAAATCTCACACTTATATGCATTAGATAAAAATCCGCGACAATCTTCAACTGAACAAGGCATAATAAATTTTTTCTTGCCTATTTTTACCTTTCCTGTTTCCAATCTCCAGATATCCGTTAAATATTTGCCTTTTTTATCTCGTAGATCATTTATCGCTTGTGAAAATATTTGAATTTGTTTATCAATACCTTCTATGTTGAACCTCATTTCATTTATAGCCTTTTGCTTTTCTGCTGCAGGCATCGACTCGGGCATCTTACCCATCTCTCGGTCCAACAACATTTCCGTCCTGTGCGTTTTATACTCCTTTTTACAAAAAGATCGGTTTAAATTTGCAACCAAATATTCTTGATTCAAAGCTGTTTTACAGTTCATGCAGTGTGGATCCTTTGGCGTTCCTAACAAATATGTTCTAATACATTCCTTACAAATTTCTATTTCACAATCCGGATTATTACATTTTATACTACTTCTCGTACTTAAATTAAATGATTCGCAACAAATCCCGCAAGTTTTGGATGCCATTTTAATAGGTTGAATCTATTTCTTTTTAGATTAGCATTTCAATTTTTTTTTAAAAAAATAATTGAAACAGATATAAACAGATTTTATTATATTAAAATGACTGAAATGCCAAAAAAAGAACCAAAATGGTATGTAGTATTTAAAGGTGTAAAACCAGGTATTTATGATACATGGGAGGATACAAAAAAACAAGTAGATGGATTTAGTGGGGCCGTATATAAATCCTTTAAAACTCCACAAGAAGCATCTTTACATTATATGAGTTTTAAAAGTGAAAAGGAGAAAATTATCGAAAATGAAGTAGAAGTAAATTATAGTAGTTTGTCTGAGTTGCAAATGCATGCTATAAATTTATTTAAATTAGGAAGGAATGTATTTATTACTGGTCCAGGAGGTTCAGGAAAATCATTTCTAATTAAAACGATGGTTGATATATGTAAGCAAAACCAGAAAAATGTTCAAGTTTGTGCGATGACCGGATGTGCCGCTTTATTGTTAGATTGTGGAGCTAAAACGGTGCATTCATGGGGTGGTATAGGATTAGCAAAAGAGCCTAATCATGTTATTGCTACCACTATAGATTTAAATAGTAGAAAAAAAAGAAATTGGAAAAAGGTAGATGTTTTAATTATAGATGAAATTAGCATGATGTCTAAAAAAATATTTGAATTGATTGATATTGTTGCGAAAAAAGTTCGTAGAAACGGCTTACCGTTCGGGGGTATTCAACTGGTGTTTTCTGGGGATTTCTTTCAACTGCCTCCGGTAAAAACTCGTAATGAAGAAGATATTGATACAAATGCATTTTGTTTTGAGTCACCATTATGGAATACAACTTTTCAACCTACATGTCAAATAGAATTTACAGAGATTTTTCGTCAAAAAGACAAACGGTATGCTAAAATATTAAATCAAATTAGAAAGGGAAAGATGTCATCGAATTCCATAAAAATGTTAGCGGAAAGAGTTGGGTGTTGTATAAACGAAGATCTTGCTATAAAACCAACTATATTACTACCGGTAAAATCGATGGTTGAAAAAATAAACAATACAGAATTAGAAAAATTGGACGGCGAAACCATGGAATATAACTTAGAGGGATGTAATCAAGAAGATTTTATTCTTTCCGATAAAGAAATGCAAAAATTAAGTTCAACTCCTGTTTCTGTCATAGAAAAAGAGAAAGAAATGTTGTTAAAAAGTGTAAATTGCGAAAAGAAAATTACATTTAAAATAGGATGCCAAGTAATGTGTACCGTAAATTTGGATCTAGATAGTGCTTTTCCTATATGTAATGGAAGTTTGGGTATTGTCACTAAATTTACTCATAGCGGCCTACCTGTTGTAAAATTTAATAATGGCGCCGAACGACCTATAAACAAACATATATGGAAAAGTGATAATATACCTGGGATCGGTGTAAAACAAATTCCGCTGGTATTAGCGTGGGGTATTACTATTCATAAATCACAAGGTTCCACGCTTGATTTAGCTGAAATAGATGTTGGGAATAATATATTTGAAGCAGGACAAACCTATGTTGCGTTGTCTAGGGTAAAGGAATTAAATGGTTTATTTTTAAAATCATTTAATCCAGAAAAAATTCTTATTAATAAAAAAGTCAAAGATTTTTATAAACGTTTAAATGAAAATTTTACAATTCAACAAGATAAAACCAAATTAAATGCGTTTCATTTACTTAGCGGAATTCATGGCATACCTTCCGCTAATCCAGTTGAATTTAGTGACAAGCCAAGTTCCGGCGGTGAACCACCAAGTTCCAAAGCAATTTGATGTAGAATTTTGTAGCCATCTTGCGTAAGTACACTGAGGAGTAATCGACTTAAATCCTCCCATAATCAAACCCATTATAGACCAATTTGCACAATATTTTGTATAATAATTAGATGCAGCAACGTGTGCAAAACTCCAGAAAAGATAAATTCCCATAAATCTTGCAAAGTCTACGGGAATAATCGTTGACATTTTTGAAACGGTATATACACTAAATCCAAACATAAACTCGTTGAATAAATAAAATACTTTTAAAGTGATTTCAATTTTTATAATAAATTAACTTGAGTGAAACATAAAAAATCAAAAATACCGCCCAACAATAAAAAATATTATTCGCAACCTCTCTAGATATTTTTTTATCACTATACATTTCTATAAACGTAAAGGGTAAGCACCAGGGTCCATACCAATTCTTTGTATCCCACAATTTTCTTTCTAAACGTGTTAATATACAACCGTTAAAATATATATGAAATATGAAAATAATGATCCATATAAAACAACTTATAACAAACCAAATGTCTACCTTTCCAAAAATAATTTTAACTAAAGGTACACCTAAAACTAACCAGTGAAAAATAAAAACATATAATCCATTTATTTTATTACTCGTTGATAAGTTTTTTAATAAATTGACTAAAAATAATAATAAGTCTTCGGTAACCTTCTTTCTTTGTTGTAATTCAAACATAAAACTGTTATATTACAAGTATAATTTTAATATCATAATTAAAACGTTTCACGCTTGTTCATTAAAATAATCTAAATGCGTCAATAAATAATGGTTTGCATGATTCAAGCAATTAAAATGCGTAGCATATTGAACCCCTCCTTTTATAGGAACACAGCACAAATACTTGGAGTCATTTATTTTTTTAATTTTAAACTCTTCATAACTGTAATCATCTTTTCTATAAATAATTTCATTATTATTTACTATAGTATTGTACCGTAGCTGAACAAATACATCGTTTATGTTGTTGTCTATTAGATTATTAAATAACTGTTGGTGCATATTGTTGTATATATATATATATCATTTTAGCTTTCCTTTAAGTTTGTTTTATAAAGAATCGGTGTAAAAAAATAACCTTTCTTTCCACATAAATGATCTTCTTGTCTGGCTTGTAATATAGTTAAATACTTAAAACTATCATTTTCCGGAGATAAATTATAATTATATACGACGGATTCTCCATACTTTTCGTCTTTTGCAAACATTTTACACTTATAATCATTAAAAAAAAAACGACATCTTCTACATTCCACACACAAACCGTTTGTTTCTAAAACATTTGTATCACAAATTAATAATAAAATAAATAATTTAATTACCGACAACATTACTTTAATATTTTTTTTACGTTTAACTTATTTACATATGTTGATTCATTTCTGCATCTTTAGCTAATTCGCGTTGTATTTTTGTCAATAGTTCTGTATTTGTCTCGTATTTTACTTTATATTCATTTAATTTAACTAATAGTTGTGATAATTGTTTGTCTTTTGATTTCACGAGAGCCTTTAATTCATTATTGGACGATTGTAAAGATTCTATATAACTCTGAACACTTTTTGCATTTCTCTGTGCATCTTTTTCTTTTATTTGTTCTAAAACATCTGGTTTATGCTCTGGTTTTCCTTTGTCATAAACACCTAACAATTCTTCTATATCTTTAGTGTAAAAATGAAGTAAGTTTTTATCTTTTAATATCATATCCGGTGTAATATTTGTTTCGTGCACAAATTTAGGGTTTGCATTCACTAACAATCTCTTTTTATCAAATGTATTATGAGAGTGCGAAAAACATACAATCGTCTTAAATGGATCTAATTGAACAAACGGTACCGTATAGTTTTTTAAAAATGCCTTCTCCTCTGCTAACGCCGCGTGATCTTCGTACCTAGTATCGTTTAATAACTTTCTTTTAAAGGCAAATGTTCCCGCTGTAGCATGGTTTGGACCATATGGACCAAATTTATACATTTTCTTATTGTGATTAAAATATATAAATAACTCACTAGAACCAGCACATAATGCATTAGGATTTTTAATTAAAGTTTCTACGGAATGAGACACGCGATCTACTGGATAATAATCGTCATCGTCCATATAAACAATAATCTCTCCTTTTGATTTTTCGTGCAACATATTTCTTTTTTTACCTAACGAAACTTTTTGACTTAAATAAAAATACTTAATTTGAGAGATATTACTTTTTTCTATCAAATCCTTGATACAATCTGTACCATCATCTATTATAATCCATTCTAATTTGTCTTTCGGATAATCTTGTTGTCTAAAAATCTCAAACATCGACTCGATAAAGGGTCTGCGGTTAAAAGTTGGAGTACATACACTAACGAAAGGAAGATTTTTCATTTGTTTGTCCGCCAGTTTTTTTTGAAGCCTCTGTCTTGTGTTTTTTCCCATTTTATAATATTAACTAAATTAATTTTAATATTATCTATTTATTAATATTAAAATTTATGAAAATAAAAATTTTGGTTATACATAATATATTTGTTGAACCAGGTATAGCGCTTTCAAATTTAATCAACTATCCTATGTATACCATTAAAACATATGTTCCGGAACAACACGATATTTTAATTATATTCGGGGCACATAATGCGGGGGAAGTACTTTTTAAACTAACCAAATCACACGATACTCGTTATATTATTATGCAAAGCGAACAACTAAATAGCCCTTGTTTCAATCTTCCTTTTTATAAGGACCTTTTAAATATTAGTTTGGTTTTTGACTGGTCTTATCTTAATATACAGCTATTAAAAAAAAATTACAATATAAATTGTAAAAATATATTCCCGTGGTGCTTTCTATTACCAAGACAAATAGATCCTACTATGAATAAGTTAAAACAATTTGATGTTTTTTTTGCAGGAGTAAAAACAAAAGAACGAATAGAAATAATCCAAAAACTAAAAGAATTAAATCCCAAATTAAAATGGTTTGTGGATCTTGATTACCGCTTAACCGATTACATTAAATTTACAAAAATATTGGTTAGATGCAAATATGTTATTAATATACCTGCGTATAAAGGTAGTGCGCTAGAAACCCATAGAATCATCAAAGCCTTATCTTGCAATTGCCAAGTATTAAGCCCTCCTAGCGACGACGTTAAATTAACTAAGGAACTAACTCCGTATGTACATTTTGGCGAATTAAGTTTTTTAATTAAAAATATTAAATCTCTCGGCAGGAAAAAAACAATAGTTGATTACAAAAAGGACTATCAAGATAGGTTAATTGGAACATTCAAAGAGTATGTTGATACATTTAAACGTGATATAGAAATTCAAAATACTTTATCTTGTTATTCATAACTAAACATAAGGAATCCATCCAGTTCTGTTATATTTTAGTTATGCTTATATATTTAATATTAGTATAAATTTAAAAGAAAAAATAATATACTATTTACACAAATAATGAAAAAGGTAGTTGTATTAGGAGGAGGAGGATTTATTGGAGGCCATTTAATACATAAATTAAAAGAATTGGGACACTGGGTTAGAGGTGTTGATATTAAATATAACGAATTTAGGGAAACAAACGCAGATGAATTCATTATTGCAGATTTAAGAGATCCCATAAAGGTGGATGTAGTAATTGATGAAACGACCGATGAAGTATATCAACTTGCCGCCGATATGGGTGGTTCTACTTATATAAATACTGGAGAACACGATTCAGATGTTATGCATAATTCATGTCTTATTAATTTAAATGTTTTAAAAACATGCTCTCAAAAAAATGTAAAAAAAATATTTTACTCTTCTTCTGCCTGTGTATATCCAGAATATAATCAACTTGATCCTGACAATCCCAAATGTTCTGAAGATACCACATATCCAGCGGAACCAGATAGCGAATATGGGTGGGAAAAATTATTTAGCGAACGTCTTTTTTTTGTATTCCATAAAGATTTCCCAACATTAGACATAAGAATAGCTAGATTTCATAACATTTACGGTCCTTACGGAACCTATGATGGAGGAAAGGAAAAAGCCCCGGCAGCCTTTTGCAGAAAAGTTGCTGTGGCTAAAGATGGAGAAGAAGTTGAAGTATTTGGCGATGGACTTCAAACTAGATCATTCTTGCTTGTAGACGAATGTATTGAAGGAATTTTGCGTCTCATGGAGTCGAACTTTAAAGGTCCTGTAAATATTGGTTCCGAAGAAATGATCTCTATGAATGATTTCATGAAAATGATTATAAAATTGTCGGGTAAGAACCTAACGATAAAAAACACGCAGTTTCATGGGGTTGGTGTAAGGGGAAGAAACTCGGATAACAAATTAATTAAAGAAAAACTTGGATGGGAACCTAACTATCCACTAGAAGCGGGTATTAAATTGACTTATGATTGGATTAACAAAAATATATATAACGATGAATAAAATATAAACTATATTTATCTATTATAATACATAATGAAACATTTTTACGTAGGTTTCCCAAAAACTGGGACACAAAGTATAGAAAAAAGTTTGAAAGGAAAAATAATTTGTTCTGGTCATAAAATTCTCCGAGAGATTAAAAATAATACGAATGATAAAAGCTATACATTTTTAACCATAAGAGATCCATTAAAATACTATATTTCTATGTATAAATACAAAGTTAATAGTAAAGGTAGTATTAAAAATTATGGAATTATGGAAAATAATTCATTCAAAGATTTTATATACGATTATGTTTTGTGTAATAATATAGAAAAATGGGAAAAACCGTGGATGAATAATTATAGACAAATGCTTATTAAAAAATACATTCAAGGAAAACAAAAAAATATAGGTTATTTTACTATATTATTTATTTTTTATTCTTATAAAGATCCAGAAAATATACTTAAACAAGATGATATTCTAGATTATTTAAAAAATAACAAACCCGACGTAGATCATATAATTAGATTAGAACACTTAAAAACAGATTATGATAATTTAATAAAAAATTATAATTATCCTTATATAGAATCCTTTAAACATGTTAATAAATCCCCTTCAGAAATCGTAATCGATTATAATGATTATTTATTCTTAAAAGAATATGATTCTTTTATTTATGAAAAGTATTATAAATCATAGAAAAATTTCCAAGTATTATAATGCGTTATAGTTGAGGTATTCCATGGTTTTTTGCCGTTCCAGTGATATATATAAGCATCATTAATACTTTCACTTTTCTTTTGAAGGGTGTTATATTTTTTATCTAATAAATTTATTTTTCCATGTTTATTAAAATAATCATTTATCAGCGACTGGTCCGACATAATTAAATCATACTTATCACTATTCATCGCTTGAATTAACCCGTTGTAAGTATCCAAACATGGTTCGATTAATAATACTCCACTTTCTATTCCATTATAGTTTAACATTTTACTATAACCTGGTACGGCAGAAAAATTTTCTTTTATAGTAAACAAATGATCTATATTCTTTAACACAACGGTATCTGCATCAATATACAAAAGTTTTTTATATTCACATTGTTTCCAAATATTAATTTTCGTAAACGTCATCCAAGATTTATTATTTTTTCCATGTCTATCCATTATTTCATTTGATTTTCTTCCTTTATAATGTATCTCTTCAACATGTTTTACTAATGCTCCTAACTTTAAAATTTTTTCTTTGGAGTCTGGAGACACATCTTTCGTTATCATTATTAAAATATTATTTATACATTTATTGTATTTTAAACTTTTTATAAGTGCTATTATACCAGGTAAATAGTTATCATTACATATATATGAAATATAGGCATTCATAATTATAATATTATAATTATTTATGATATTATAAGATTTTTAAAATAACATATTATAAATCACGATCGCAAACAATTCTTGCTTTTGGAAGTTTTACGTCATATACTCCTTTTGATTTTAAGTCTAAATTTAATATCGGATTATCTAAATGTATATAAGCAAATAAACCTATCACTTCAATATCTCCCCATCTATAACGATAACCACCTGCTAATTTATTAAATTCATAATTATATTGTTTCCATTCATCAGTTTCAAACATTTTCCTATTATAAATATTTAAATTGCCTAAATTCCAATCTAAGGTGTGAAAATTTTTATTATTTATTTCTCCATTTAAACTTTCTTTTAATTCTTTGAAATTCATAAAATTGTTCCAAAAATAATTAGCATGTAAATATCCTTATCTTTTTTTTCCAAAACCTTTTGCATAACCATTATGTGGCAAGTTCCAAAACATATCTTTTTCATAGGAAATCTTGAGTTATTTAATCCAAAAACAAATTACTTATTAAATGTTTTACCTTATGCTGCCACGTATGTCGTTGTAAAAAGTATTCATAGGCCTTATTTACTATTTTCAATCTTTCGTCTTCATTTTCAAGGTAATATTTACATTTTTCTACAAAATCATTTTCATCATCAAACATGACACAGTTCATTTTATCTATAACGATATCTCCATATACTTCTTTTGGCATTCTGTTGCAAAGAATTAATGCTTTATTTGAAGCCATTATTTCAAAATAACGCGTACCTACTAAATCGATGGGTCCTGTAGTAGTTAAAACAATTCTAGAATGATTTATGGTTTTAGCGTATTCTTTTGGACCAAAAGTATATAGAGTATTAGATAATTTATTATTTTTAAAAAAGGCTACTTTAACAAGTTTTTTATACTTATCTAATTTACCGAGAGTACCGTGAATTTTTTCTCTTAAATTTCCTGTTTGTTCTTCCCGTATAACACCTGAAAAAAAGAAATCATATTTGTAGATATCATCATACTTCTTAAATAATGATTTATCTGCACTCCACATAATACGTGTGAACGGGATAGTATGTTGCTCTTGCCATTTCAAATAATCCTGATGAACCGTAAATACCTTTTTAACTGGAGGTTTTATGGATTTAATCCACTCCATTTTTGCTTGTAATCCTGCATATTCTTTATTTAAAATAACATAAATTGGTATCTCAACATCCAACTTTATTTTTAATTTGGGTCCCTTATTTCCTGAACAATTTGTAATACCAAATCCAATAATAACTACATCAGGTTTAAATGTAGAAACAGTTTCAGATAATTCGGTTGTTTTTACTAGAACATCATTATTTACTTTTAAAGTTTCCACTATATCTTTGTAATAATTGCACCACTGTGCAGTATTATCTATATATAAAATTTTCATATATATATATATATAAAATTAAATATATTTAAGCATAAATATATTTAATTTATATCTTTTTCATGCATACATAACCTCTTTTTTTTGTTCCATCGTTTCCGTAAAATATTTTATGTGAGTATGTGTTTTTTTTTAAAAAGTCATCCATGGCTTTACACAATTGAGGGAATTGTTTTTTTGTATAATCATCACAAACAATTATATCGCCGGATATTTGTTTTTTTTCTACGTACAATAATTCTTCCTGTAATTTATCATAAGTATGTGCTCCATCTAGAAATGCAAAATGTATTCTTTCTAATTTATTATTAAGTTTAACAAGTTCACCGCTACTGTTTCCTTTAATAAAATTTATATATTTATCCACGATGTCTTTCCATTCTTCAACGCACTCATTTATCGTAATTTTTCTATTTAATTCTGCTGCTTTTAAACAATTATCAAATGTATTGCACATATCTATCGTATGAATTGTTCCTTTTCTATTGAAAAGGTCTAACATTTTAGCCATACAAATACTACTAAATCCTCTAGCGGTACCAGTTTCCAATATACAAATCTCTTCAACGTTTGAATCAATCTTTCTCAAATAATCATATAAACACGAGGTTAATACGTAGCCATGTAAATACATAGGCTTACTTTTTTTAATAGAAATTTGCAATTTTAAACCTATATCATCCATTTCTTCTTTATCATATAGCCATCCAAATTCTTCTTTTAATTCTGTTAATATTGGACCATAATTAAATGTTTTTGCAAATTCAGACAATTTTAAATATTTTTCTGTCATTTATAATTTTATCTATTTTATTTTTTCCCATTCAAAACGTATAAAATCTTTAGACCAAGAATTATTTCTCATTTTATTTTTAAATACTCCTTTATTATGGCCATGATTACGATTTATATCTGCCTCTCCGTCGGTATGATAACTTAAAAATATATCATGACAATCTTTAACTTGAATTTTTCCGCGAGCTCTATGCCAAAAGGAAGGGTCTGTCCAACCGTAATGTCCTACTAAATCTTCTTCACATCCACCTACATGCCAATAATCTTGTTTTCTAATTAAACAAACCGCTGGATGTAGATGTCCTGATTTTTTACCCCCTTTTCTATTAAATTTAAATGCGATGTTATTATTTATATTATTTTTAGCCAACTTTACTAATTGTAAAGACATAATAGGCGATACTACTGTATCCATATCTATGATCATCATATAAGGTGTTTTGCATTCGGTCGCGCCTAAATTTCTAACTCCTGCGATATTACAATATAGATCTTGTTTTACTCTATAAATATGAATGTTTAATGCAGCAAGGTCAACATCTTTTAACAAATCATTAGCGGGAGTTTTTGAACAATCGTCTATGATAAAAAAACTGAAATGATCTCTTACTTCAATAGGAAATTCCTTCCAATTTTCTATGTGGCGTACTAAACTTTCTTTACTTTGATTATAGTAAGACAAACATATTGTGATTAATTTATTCATATGTTTATATATAGTTATTTTTATAATTTTATATTATATATGTCGAAAATATATAATAATGATAAAGTGATAATATTAACTACAACAGTAAAACTACATCGTGTTGCAAAAATTTCTCAAAAAAACCCTAAAGATAGATTGAACTGTTATATAAAGGCTGTTAAAGCATGGTTGGATAATACTAATTTTTATATAGTTTTAATAGATAATTCAAATTATCCATTTGAAGAAGAACTAAAAGAATACAAAATAAAGAATGAAAAAAGATTTGAAATTATATATTTTGATATTTCATTAGAGTCTAGAAAAAAAAATAATCCTTTAAATACTAAATACATAGGTGATGTTACAAAAGGACGAAAAAAAAGCAAAGGAATGTTAGAGATTTACACTGTAAATTATGCTTATATGAACTCAAGATTAATAAAAAAACATAATTTTATTTTTTTCGTAAAAATAACTGGAAGATATTACGTACCAGATTTTGATAAATTAATGTACAATTTTGATACTAAAAAATATAACACGATACGACAAAAAATAGATCTATGGAACCGTTGCGAACTATTAGGAACTAATAAAAAGTATTTTAATACATTATTTGATTTAAACATAACTCCCGAGGAAAAACACGGTATTTCGTATGTGGAATCCCTTTATAACTATAGGCACCGAAATAAAATACCTGAGGGTAGTGTTTATGAGTGTAATAGATTAACACTTGGATGGCCTACTCGTCGCGGAGGAGTAAATTTAGATCACACAAATTTATAATATGCTTTCCATCATTTTTTTCAGTCCTTCTTGTAATTTAACTTTAGGTTTATAATTTAGATCTAGAGTTGCTTTAGTTATGTCAGCATAAGTATGAGGGACATCACCCGGTTGCATCGGTAGAGAATTAAATTTAGCTTTTTTGTTGCATACTTTTTCACATGTTTCAATAAATTCATTTAAAGATACAGGACTACTATTTCCTAGATTGTAAACACAAGAAAGTATGTTTTTTTTATTTTCTAAGGCTGATATTATTCCATCTACTATATCATCTATATAGGTATAATCACGACTAGTTGTTCCATCTCCATATTTTTCAAATTCATTTTCGTTTAATATGGCGTGTAAAAATTTATACGGAGCCATATCTGGCCTACCTCTTGGACCATATACCGTAAAAAAGCGAAGTCCTATACAAGGTAAATTATACAGTTGGCTATATGTATTTGCATATAACTCCATAGACATTTTACTACATGCGTATGGACTATTGCATGTTTCTATTTTATCATCTTCGCTGAAAGGGATTTTTTTATTTAATCCATACACGCTACTACTACTTGCATATACAATTTGTTTTACGTTATATTTTACGCTTTCTTCTAATATATGTATAAATCCTTCCACATTTACTTTGTTATAGATAAAAGGATTTTTAATGCTATATCTAACACCTGCCATGGAAGCTAGATGTATTATTTTTTTAGGTTTGCAATCTTTTATAATACTAGTATTAGTTATATCTTCTTTTCTAAAGACAAAATTGTCAAATTCATTTAAAAGTTGTAAATTCTTTTTTTTTATTTTAGGGTCATAATAATTATTTAAATTATCTATTCCATAAACAAAAGTTCCTCTTGTTAGTAAATATAAACATACATGAGAACCAATAAATCCTGCACAACCTGTTACTAATATCGCATCTTCTACATATCTATCATTAGCTACTTTTTTATTTTCATCTGATTCTATTTCAGGACAACATCCATTCTCTATGCAAAAAGCATGACTGAATCTACAATTTTTAACTGGAAAGCAGTGATGACATGAATTCAACTGACAATCACCTAACACACACCATTTACTCATATTATTATAATTCGTAATAAGTATTTAATTATTAATTTATAATTTAATTTAAAATCAAGTATATGGTATAATATATAATGAAAATTTGTTTTATATCTAGTTTAGTAGCCGATGATAGAAGTTCTACGGATAAGGTGGGGCAATTCAAAAAATTTGGAGATCATGATTTTTACTTATTTACAAATTTAACATCTTTTAAACATGATACATGGAACGTGATTTACTTAGATAATAACGTATTAAATACTTTAACGCACATATACGACGAAGATAGTGATAATTTAAAGCAGTGCATGATAAATAATGTATACAAGTCTAGATATATTAAATTTATGGGTTGGCACTATTTAAAAAATGTTATGAATAAAAAATATGATATTATTTTTTATTGTGATGCTATTTACAGTCCTAATGAAAGGATGGATTGGCAAGGTACTGCAAAAAAGATAAAGGAATGTGAAAGTGGTTTAATTCAAAAATTTCATCCATTAAAAAGTAATCCGTATAGCGAAGCTATGTTATGTACAAGATGTAAAAAACATAGCAAACAGAATGAAGAAGCTATAATTAACTATTTAAAAAGTGTTAATGCAAAACAAACACGTATATATGAAAATACTACCTTTGGATATGATCCAAATAACGAAAAGATTACAAATGCTTTTTACGATTTTTGGAATATACATTCAACTAAAAAACTTACATATCGAGACCAACCACTTTGGGGGTGGATGTGTCAAAAACATAATATTAAGGCTGTTAATTGTCCTACTATACATACTAACATAGTACACAAAATTACACCCCCTAATGAAACATGGTTTTTTAATTATACTGGACAAAATTTCAACCGTTCTAGAACATATGACCATCTACATTAAATTATTTCGTTTTTCTTGTGCCTCTTCTATTAATTTTTTTCGAACTTCCCGCCAATTTTCTAATCCTTTAAATTTAAAATGCCAGTGTATAGATATATAATCCATTTTTGCATCTAATGTTTTACTGTCTTTCCAGTGTAATTTTCTAATTATTATCTCATCTTTATGATAAGTTAATATATAATTAAAATACATTTCATACTCTGAAGCTCCTGAGCCGTTGCTATGGAATTTTCTATCCACATTATCTAAAAAAATTTCATAAAACTTTTTTCCAGGATGATTTTTTTCAACAAGGGAAAATAGTTTTTTTATTTTTTCTGTTTCAAACATCATATGGTGACAAATTCCAGATTTTTCTTTGTCAATTCTTTTCAGAGAACCATCTAATAATTTCATGTGATTAAAATAAGGAGCATGACATTCTTTTCCATAGTTATAGCAACATTTATTTTCTTTTATAAAGCTAGTTGGTTTCATAAAAAAGGTGTCGGCATCTATTACTAGATAGGTATCTAGTATGTTTGGAACTATTAATCCTGCATATAATTTTAATAATTGTTGTAAATACCACCCATTTCTCCAAGAACTGCCGTGAATACTGGAAACTGTTTTTATATTAAATGGAAATATAGTTTCATCTATTGTTATGCAATCATCTATTTTTGTTTTTGGATCAAAGCAAATTATATATATATTTCTATACCCTATTACGTTTTTTTTTGTATATTCTATTTGATGTTTTATATTATCACTTTCGTTAGGTCCAACCGGTATAACAATATCAAAAACGCTTTCTTGTTCTGGATCATCATATGTGGTACATGTAAATGCGGGTTCATCTATTTCATCCATTTCCACTATTTCATCTTTTATAACATAATTTAAGTCTAATTTGTGATAGTTTTTCCAATCGTGGTTGTTATAATTTAAACTATTTATATCAAGATCTTTCCATTCATTTATTACCAACGCTGGAAATATATTTGAATAATAATCAACTAATTTATTTTTTTTACATATCGGTACCACTTTTAAGTATAAACATTCCCAAAATCTATGGGTATCTACACCATTTCCTTCTGGACATATTGCAAATTTATAACTAGAGAGATTTTTCAAATATTCTTCTTGGTTTTTCGTATTATTTATCCACGGTATATTTTTATTTTCAATCGCATATTTACATGATTTTCTTACGGAATTATTTGTAGATACGTTGAAATTAAAAAATATATCATTTGTTTTCTTTATTTCACCGGTATTTATGAATTCTATATATTTTTTTAGAGTATTTGTATTTCCGTGTTTCCACATCTCATTTGCTATACCTATAGGTATAGGATGTACTCTAGAAACATCTAAACACATGTTTTGAGTGTAAATGTCTTTTAAATGTTTTAATTCTGAAAATATGTATAAATATTTACTGGTAAAGTTTAAATCAGAGTTATGTAAATATAGATCAAATGTTGTTTTTATTAATTTCATTTTTTCTATAAAATCCTTTCTTAATAATAAATGTGAATAGCAACATATTTTTGAAAAATGATTTATTTGTAAAGGACTACGCATCTCATCTATGTTTATTTTTTTATAGTTGGCTATTTGCTTTAATTTTGGATTAAAATCAAGATCCCTCTTTGTTCCTATTAAATAATCACATCGTAGTTGAATATTTTCTCCACTAATAATTTTCATATCAAATATTATAAATATTACGTTATATTAATAATATTTTTAATTATCGTATTATAGTTCTATTAATTTTGTTTCTGTTGGATTATCACCCATAAAATTTTCTAGCCTTTTACAGTGTATATGTAAATTAAATATAGGTATAAATTCACCTTCTATTTCTACATGTGGTACATATAAATTTTCTTTCTTTATCCATTTATATTTATATTTTGAATAATTTACTTTACATGTTTCATTTACGAAACCTCTTGAATCTTTTCGTATATTCCTTGGATCCACTCCACCTAAATATTGCCCTATTGCAGCTGCATCAAAGATACCTTGAAATAAAGAATAATTTATTGATAGATTATCAGTTTCTGACTCAAAATGAGTATTTGGCTTAATAATTGGAAATGTTTCACAAAATGAAGGATGTTTAATATAAAAACGAACTAAATTCAACATATCATTCTTATTATATTGATAATCTTCTATCAAAGGGATCATGTTAAAATACTTTGGTATAAACATTATTCCGGCTATACAACGATTTGGGGCATCTAGGGTTATATATAACTTATCGCTTAATTTGTCCGCGAACCGATTTAAATCCGTATAAACCATCGTATCGTTTTCTAAATGATAGCATCTTTCTACATTATATTTCTTTATGTATTCATACACACAAAAAAGGCGCCTAGAAGTTAATGGCCAAAATCCATTTCTAAACTTTGCATTTTGTTTATTTTTATCATCAAAATAACTTAAATCTAATTCCTTTTCATCTATTAACTTTACTTTTTCCTTGAAATCATCAAACTTTGCAAATAAATCTTTGTCTGTAATAATCGTTATATTTGTATTCTTAAATAATAATAAGTTTTTGATATTTTCTATTATATAAGATTGATGATTTTTTAAATTTACCAGTATCACTTCTGGTTTTAATGACATTTCTTTATATAATTTTACATGTTTAACTTATTTTTATTTAAACGAAACTATATCTTCTAATCTAATAAAACTATTTACATCTATTTTATAACACTTTGAAATAATGTGTTGATAATTATTATAATCGCTCCAAGTAAATTTAGGTGATTTACTTATAAAATTTTCATATTCTCCAAAGGTAAACGATCTTTTTGCTACGGGTAAACTTACAATATTACTAGATGCAATATTCCTTTGCGGTTCCATTCCTTATATTAATACAAGTAAATTATTTATATTATTTATATTAATAATTTACAACTCTTTTATTGTTTCTAGTAATAATTTATAAATTGAATCTAGTACCTTTTTTTCAGTCTTTTCGTTAATTAACGGAATATCTACCGCATCATTTAGTTTTTTAATTAATTTGTTTTTAAAACCTTTATTCTCTAGCAAATCTACAACATGATCCATCGCGACCTCATCTAATTTATCTCCTTTTCCCATTATACTAAAGTACGATATTTTAAATTCATAGTTTCACCGAAATATTTGCATAACATTTTATAGTAAAAAAATTTTATGCAACAAACTATACATATACATACACACAGGTTTTATAGTTTAAATTGTTCTTTACTCATATAGATATGGTTTATAAACTTAATCTATACAGTTCTACCAGCTATTTTAATCTTAAGATGATTGGATTTAAATTTGCTGTTTGCTGGTGGTTGCGGTATCGTTGATTTGTTTAAAATCCTTTATCTTCTTCATAAAAGATATTAATTATACACTATTTTACTCGAAAAATAATGCATCGTAAAATTAGATTAGTTGGTTAATTTTTGGTATTTTGCTGTGCCGATACACAATATATATTTCTATATTATCTTTAAATATGTTTAATATATAAATAAAATTTGTGTGTTATAATTATGTCTAATAATAATATGGATGTTATTGATATTTTTTCTTTAGAAACCTGCCACAAAGAAAGAATGGATTTTTTGGATTGTATGAAAAAAAATATTAACAGTACTTTTACTATTGAAAAAAAGGAAAAAAAATGTAAAAAAATTTTTGATAATTATATTACATGTATGAAAGAAAAAAATGAAAAAGGGTTCACTTTTAAAAATTAATTACTTCTATTGGTGTAAATAATATCATAGACGTAAAACCTAAACATTCAAATGCCCAAAACCATAATCCTTTTGCAAATAACAAGCAACTGCAACCTATTATACCTAATACAAGATCCATCTTTCCTATAAACGTTGGAGGAGTACAATACATAATAATACATGAATGACCAACAAATGCCGTAGAAAATAAAACAACCGTTGTGGTATGAAGCCAGTCCGGTACATAATTTACGGTACATGTTAAAAAACTCCCATAGAAAACCTGATACAAAGTTAAACTTGACCACAAGATATTTCTATATTTTTCATATACTTTTTTAGATAATAAATACATTTGATATTCCCACATTAAAATTAATGGATTGAAAGATAGTGCTGCTAACGCCCCAGTAGCATGAGCATTCGCTATAAAACCCGAAATTGTTGTTGCGTCTTTTTCGGCAAACCCTATATCAGATAAAAAAGGCAAAGCCCAAATATAAGGAATGATTAACAAAGAAGCATATAATCTGTATTTAGATACGTTTGGTTTTGCATCTGTTTCTGATAAATCCATCAAAGGTATTTGTATGTTCATAATTTTATATTGGGTTTATTTTTCTAAATATATTATATAAATTAATATGACGGACATTTCAAAAAATAAAAAAAGAAATTCAGGTATTATTGGAATGAATTATGAATTCATTTTTAAAAAAACTTAATATACATTTTAACAAAAAGTATTTGATAATGCCGCTGCCGCTATAATTCCTAATGCTACACTTAAATGACAATTGTACTGCATCGTTCTATATATATCTAACCATCGCTCTTTTTGCTCTTGTGTATTTAAATGCAATAATATCCAGTCTGATTTAGGTGATAATATATAATAAAGATATTGTACTATAAATACCGTAGATGCTGTTGTACATATCATAGACATCTTTGTTAATTTATCTTTCCTCATAGACATATTAAAAACAATTATACCTATCGCTAATGCAAATCCTAAACCATACCCCCGTAAAGATATATTTTTACGCTCTTCCACTATATTCTTGTATTTAGATAGCTGTTCGCTTGATAATGTTTTTGAAAATCCTTTGTCGTACATCTCTTTGTCCATCGTCATTAATTTGAATAATGCGGATGCAAAAAATACTACTGAAATTAAACAACTTATGGAACAAAATTTCATCTTTCTATAATTAGCCTTTAGATTTTTTAATATTTTAATTTTATTGTATCTATTTCATTATATAAAATATTACATACTATTAATACTATTAATACTATGGTTTTTTCGTTCGCCAATAGATTTGTTATTGTATTAAGTATTTTAACTTTACATCTCTCCAACTCTTTTCGGTTACATAATTCTAATCCTTTTACAAACGTTCCTGAAAATGTTATCTCTGTTAGTCCTGGGGGTATAAAAGGGTTTTATTATTTGGGGACACTTTATTATATCAAAAAAAATTATGATATGACAAAATATAATTATCTAGGAGCTTCCGCTGGTTCATGGAATTCATTATTTATGTGTTATAAAGGTAATAATGATGACGAAATCATCGAAAAACTATTCAATATTGATTTCAATCAACCTTTAGCAAAATGTGGAAAAAGTATAAAAGACTTGTTTTTAAAAAACTATAAAACAGAAGATTTTAATCTAGAAAAGTTAAATATTGGTGTCACACAACTTGGAAAATATAATAAATTAAATTTAAAATATACTATTTATAATTCTTTCATAGATCTTGAAGATGCTTTGGATTGTTGTTTAGCTAGTTCTCACGTACCTTTCCTTATCGGCGGCGGAGCAGTTAAAAGATATAAAAATAAACTTGCTTTTGATGGAGGATTGAAAAAAATATCTTACCTTAAACCCGATTCTTCCGTTTTACATGTTTCTTCAAAATTATGGGATAATGAAAAGTATATTACTATGCCTGGATTAAGAAAAATAAACGGTTTTGACGCTAATGCTTTATTTAACGATGGATATAATGATGCAAAAATTAATAAGAAAATATTAGATGATATTTTTAAACATCTTCATAGTTAAAATTTTTTTATATTTTTTTTTTGTTATTAATTATATGTCTTCTGGTTCAAAAAAAAAATATAAAACTGCTTATTATTTTGGTAATGATATGTATGTAGGTTTAAAGCAGCCCCCTAAAAAAATTAATCCTGATGGCACAAGACAAGGATATTATTACGGTAATGGGTTTTATGGACACGACGAAGGAGATAAGGGAGAAGCAAATAAAAAAAAAAAAGCTAATCCTTTGTGGATGTCACTTCTTATGATTCTTTGTATTAACTATTAGTTATAGAATATCTATTAAACTATCCTCCGTAAATAAGTTATCTAATATGTTATTTGCTAAATCTTGTCTTGTTACCGAATTTAATAGTGTTTTACCGTACGATAATGCTTTTGGTCGTAATATGTATCTTTTTAAATTTGGATATTTCTTTTTAAACATGTTATAATCCAACATCTTTTCCTGCTCATTTTTTACTCGGTACACGTCTTTTAAATACCAGCGATTCATCGCTTGTATGGCCATTTCATTATTTTTTAAACTATCTCCAGCCCCGTATGCACTTATCAGAGTCACCGTTTTACAACTCTTCGGCAAATCCTGCATTATCTTACACATTAAACGGTCCGAATAGTCTTCTTTAAACGGTTTTGCGCTTGTTGTAAACACTATATGTTCATAATCAAACTTCGATAAATCCTTCCAATAATTTTCTCGCTTAACTTTATTAGTTATATAGATCGGTTGATTCTTTATTTCTGTAAAAGAATTTACGCGACACGGTGCTCTTAAAACTGGCTGTGATGTCAGAGCTAACACCGTTTTATTTCTATCTAAAGAACCCTGATATACTAATTCACGACCTAATCCACCCGATGCCCCTACTACACATAAATTATATGCTAAACTTGAAACCTCGTTTAAAATACTTAATAGCAACACAATTTTCATTTTATATTTTTAAATTTATATTTTTATATTTATTTTTATAATTATCTATTCTAATTATAATAGTATACTATGTCATATGATATTGTTATTGTAGGCGGAGGTATATCTGGTATATACCTTATGCATCAACTTATTGAAAAACATAAAAATTTAAAGGTTGTATTATTAGAATCTAGCAATAGATTTGGCGGTAGAGTCTATACGCATCATGAAAAAGTAAATGGAAACGATTATCTTGTTGATTTAGGTGCAGGAAGATTGGGTTTTCATCACGAACACATTATGAAGTTAGTTAAAAAACTTAAGTTAGATAAGGATATATATCCAATAAGTAATAAAAGCGATTATATTGAGAATGGTGTTAATAAAACTCATATAAAAAATGGCGTTATGAAACGTCTATACGATTTTTTAAATTTAAAAAAAATAAAGGATTTATCTAAATCATTTATTCAGCGATTTACTTTTAAGGAATTTTTGGAGAAATACATTTCAAAAACGGTAGTTGATAAAATGATTCGTGTTTTTGAATATACTTCTGATTTTACCTTATTGAATGCGTATGATTCCAGTAGGCTCTTTAAAACAGATTATAAACAAAGTCATAAGTATTTTGTTCTTAAAAATGGTGTTCAAAGTATTACAGATACTATGATTTCTAGAATAAAAAAACATCCTTCCTATCCTAGGCGTTATAAACTAAAAAGTGGTTGCATGGTTGATGATATTGAATTTATTCATGATTCGTCATTATATAAAGTGTGTTATACTAAAACTTCCGACGATAAATCTCTCCAGCTTTTAACCAAAAAAGTAGTTTGTGCTTTACCAAGAAAGAGTTTGGTTGGCTTCGATATATTAAAACCACATCATAAAGATATCGAATCCGTTAAGGATGTTGACCTATTACGTATATACGAAATATATAAGAAACCTTGGTTTAAAACAATACCTAAAACTATTACCAATAACCAACTTCAGTATATTATTCCTATTCATCCAGATTCTGGTCTTATTATGACTAGTTATACCGACCTAAAAAATTCAAAATACTGGTTGAAATTGTATACAGAAAAAACAGAAGATGAGTTTAAAAAAATATTACACGCAAAACTAAAATCTACTTTTAATATGGATATTCCTGAAAGCATATGGCTTAAATTTACTTACTGGGATATGGGCGTAGCCGTATGGAAAAAAGGGGTTGATAGCGATTACATCTCTGAAAAAATCTTGAATTTAATGCCTAATTTTTATATCTGTGGAGAAAATTATTCCACTTATCAAGCTTGGTGTGAAGGAGCTCTTATAACCGCTGATAAAGTATTTAAAAAAATAGATTGCGATGTCATCTCTCCACGACTTCTTACAAAAAAGAACCATGGAGGTGGTAAAGCAAATAAAACCAAGAAGACTGGTAAATCAAAGAAAAAAAAATTTACCATGGAAGAAGTTAAAAAGCATAATAAAAAAACAGATGCCTGGATCGTTATTAATAAAAAGGTATATAATATTACCTCTTGGATAGATAAACATCCAGGTGGCATGGTCATTATGAAAGGCGTGGGAAAGGATGCTACAAACCTTTTTAATAGTATTGGACATCCTTCTTTTGTTAAACAAAAACTACTTCCAAAATTTTTAATTGGAGAGATTTAATCATATAAGAAAAGAAAAAAGCACACATCGTTAATATTATATCTTAAAAACCATACTCCTTCTTTGCTTAAATCCATCCGTCTTGCTTCTTCGTCCCAGAAATTTAAAATACTTTTCCGCTAATTTAAATCTCGGTACTATATTTTTTGCTTTTTTATATTTCGTATTTCGATATTTATACATCGCCTCCAACCTTACCTTTAAAATCATTCCTACTTGCCATATTCTTTTATGAGGATACTTTTTCCCTTTATATAATCTCTCCAGCTTCTTAATCGTTTCCTTTACATCTTCTACTGTAGTATATTTTATCTTTATAGTATCCTTTGGATTCTTATCTATATAAACATCAAAACTTTTTTTGGGATTATCGGGATTGTATAAAAAACTTTTTTTTGTTTTCTTATTTTTTGTTTTTTTATATTTTCTTGTTTTTTTATATTTTCTTGTTTTTTTTTTTTGCATTATATATAATATATTATTTTAAATTATAAATCTAGAACACTTGGGTCTACTTTAGGTACAAAAATATCTGCTTGGACATCACAGTCGCGTCGCAGATCTTTCTCATTTTCTGGTAATTGCCACTCAATATATGAAAATATTTGTTCCTTGGTTGTCTCAAGATCTCCGTTGTTTAATGTAATAAAATTAGACAGGTGTCCCTTATCTTCAATAATCCGCCAGTATTTCTTTAATAATATCGATTCTTTTGTATCCTCTTCATCACGAAGCTTTATAAATGTCGCCATTAGCTCGTCTATGTGTGCACGCGACACCTTAAATTTATTATCACAATCTTGTAAATCTATTATAGTTTTCTGAACCTTCAATTGTTTAATTAGTTTAATTTCTTCTCCGTGATTATGCGATATATGCACACGTTTTTCAAAATGATGACCTTTTCCACCAAAACCTATAATATATATTTTCATATCTTTATTTACACTTTCTTTTACTTGTAAACAAATTCCTAATCCATAAAATCCCCTAGTAATTTCACCTATTTCTTTTAGCGAACGGACATAATCCATAGAAGGTGCTATCGTTTTTTTTTTAAATGTATCACTTAATTTTTCATATAATTTTTCTCTGTGTATTTCTATGATTATTCTGCAATCGCAATCTTTTAACCAATTATCCTGTCCACCTTCCTTATTACTGTTCATCAAAGATAAAAAATGAATATCTGTTTTTCTTCCAACTAATTTATCACAGGTTGCATTACTATAATCGTTAAATCTTATAACTACATCAAATTTTTCTATTAAATGGCTCACATTTTTTTCAACCCGACCATTTCCAACTAAACATACAGTTTTTGCGTTTCTTAGTTTATTAAAACATAATTCTGACACCTTAGATATATCATACTCTTTATCATATATAAGTTTATTAAGTGAAACAATTTTTTTTTTTAGCATCTCTCTATGAGAACGGCGTGGGGGCATTTTATAAGATTCTTCTTGGATTATATTCATTATAAATAAATTATATATTTTATTTATAATATTTGCTTATATAAATGGTTCATTTAAGTAGTCCTACCATGATCGCCATCATGCTTTTTTATTCTTTTCTTACCTTCTTTCTAGGTCCTATGGTGACTAGACCACTTTTAGGTGAACATCCTGACCAGTGTGTAGCGGGATTCTTGCTTGGATTCACCGTAAGCGTACTATTGTGGATGAAATATGGACGCCATATGGCTAAAAAAAAATAAATTAATTTTTAATATCTATCTACTATAATATATTAATAATATGTATACACCTCGAATAACGTTTAACAAAATTCCTGGTGTAAAACAAATGAATGAAGAAAAAAAAACTGAATTAGCGAAATATAAATTACAAACTGATGCAGAATTATATAAAAACCTTATTACTTTGAAACACCATATAAAAAATGATACGCTATTAAGCAAACAATTAACTGAATTTAAAAAAAAATACGAATCTGCGTGTGATGAAGAGGATGATAAAAAATTTCTTAGAACTACCGAAGATATTCAGAAATATTTGAATAGTACTTTAAACAGAGGAATATTATCCCAAAATAATAAAAGCTCGGTTAAAAAGTATATCACAAGAAATGATAATCTCCTTGAACACGAAAGAAAATTAAGTGAAGCGCTAATTACTGCAGGTGAAAACGATAATATTAAAAAACAAATTAAAAAACAAAAAATTAGTGGTGGTTTAAAACGTAGGAAAAAAACAAAACGTAGAAAAAAAACAAAACGTAGGAAAACCAAAAATAAATACTTTAAATAATTTAATTAATTTTTAGTTAAAGTTCCATCTCCGCAAGTGCTCGCATTATCTGTCCCTTATAACATTTCTCAGTAACCACCCCCGTATTATACTGCCCTACCTCGTCCGTTTCTTCTCGCATTAAACATTCTATCATGTTAAAGGTTATTGGATTTGCTGCAACTATACTTCCTTCCATTAAACTTTCATCGTCCTGTGCTATAATTGTTTCCGCCAAAGGATGACAATATGAAATCGCAAAATTTTCTCTGTAATTTTTTACACTCTTTTTTTCTACTAAATTTGTATAACTAATATCAAACACATCAACATTTCCTGATTTTTTATACGCTACTCGTATAATCACATCACAGGATGGAGGGACCGTGCCCACAAACGAAAACGGATACTTATATGTAATACTTGTCTGCGTTCGCGTAAAACGACCATATGGTGTAGTACCTTCCGTAAAATTAGACATTTCTTTCTTTTTACTATACATTAAAAAGTGTTTTAATCTGGTTCAATTTTTATAAATAAATATGTAAAAATTTATTATTTATTTATTTTTTACGCCGTGTATTTTTAAAGTAGCTGATGTTGCTTTACTAGCTCTTCCGCAATATACCCTAGACTACCAAGCATCGCCAGCCGACCATTCGATAGTTCGCGGTTAAGTCGTACATCAGAATACATCTCCTTTGGAAGCTTCAATACATTACCTGGTTGATAACCTTCTTCCAACTTAAAATATGCCCCCTTCTCTACAAAAGGATTCTTCCATCCCGCACCCATTCGCGCAAATTCATAACAACCTACTCCAAACCAAAAAGGAAACTGCTGCTCCCACGTTAGATCATACAAAAAATTAATTGCTAGCTTGTCTTGCGCCAAATCTAGCCCAGCCAAACCCAAAAATGCCATCATCGCTACGCGACCATGCTGCAACTCCGCCTCCCGAACATATTTCAAATCTTTCTCCGACAAACTACTTGCCATATTCGCAGGATCGAAATAACCTACCGGGCCAATATCCCCTTGATAATTAAAAGAAGAAACAATTGGTTTTGTTTGCCCAATAAATCCATATGATTGTCCCATCATAAGCATAAAAACGCTTGCTACTACTGAACGCATATTACTCTATATTACAGTTATTTTTCTATGTATATTTCATTTATAATATAAAAGTTTTACAATAATAATATTATATATATATACATATCTAAAATGACGTCTATTTTTATAGATGGAAAAATTTATGATATTACTGATTTTATTAAGATACATCCAGGAGGCTCCGTTATTAAATATTATGCCAACAGCGATGCCACCGCTGCATTTAATGAATTTCATTATCGTTCTACCTATGCTAGAAATATCCTTAAAACATTACCCGTAATTAAAACTGAAGGGTCTATTCAATATCCCAAAAATAAACAATTATTAAAGGATTTCTATATACTTAAAAATAAATTAATCATATGTGGATACTTTAAACCTTCAATTCGTCATGTTATATATCGCATACTAGAAATTACTTCTCTTTTTTTTGTTGCCAGCTTATTATTTTATTTTAGAATTTTAAATACATCCATCGCATGCCTTATATTTGGTATCGCAGAAGGCCGTTCCGGTTGGTTTATGCATGAAGCTGGACACTATAGTCTTACTGGAATTATTAAAACCGATAGAAAAATACAAACCGTATTCTACGGATTAGGCTGCGGAATGTCTGCATCCTATTGGAGAAATCAACACAATAAACACCACGCAACCCCTCAAAAAATAAATCATGATGTTGACCTTGACACACTACCACTAGTTGCTTTTCACAAAATTATCGCCCATAAAATACATAATCCTTTCCTTAAATTATGGATCTCTTATCAAGCTTACCTATTCTTTCCTGTTATTACCACCCTTGTTGTTTTTTTCTGGCAATTCTATCTTCATCCTAGATTCTGTTTAAGAACAAAAAAATATTATGAACTATTTACTATTACCGCAAGATTCGCTCTTTGGGCCTTATTCTCATATATTAACTCATGGACTATACAAAAAAGTATTTTTATATATATTTTTAAAACTGTTGTCGCCGCTAATTATATTTTCATTAATTTTGCGGTCAGTCATACCCATCGTGATATTGTTCCCGAAGATAAATATCAAGATTGGATTACCTATTCTGCAAATCATACTACCAATTGTAATCCTTCTTTTATATGCTCTTGGTGGATGAGCTTCTTGAATTTTCAAATCGAACATCATCTTTTTCCATCCCTTCCACAATTCCGAAGTCCTCTTGTAGCTCCATACGTTAAAGAATTATTTAAAAAGCATGACATTTATTATGATTCTAGAAACTATTTTACATGTTTATATGACACCTTTAAAAATCTCTCTAACGTCGCTTCTCAATAATCTTATTCTTTATTATTCGGGTTTCATATTTGTCAATACATTAGTAATTTCAGTTGACATCTTTGTTCCCAATGTTGATGATAATTTGTCTGGATGATATTTTAACATCATTTTTCTCCATAATTTTATTGGACTACTGGTAGGTTCCTCTTTTCTCAATTTATCCATTTCTTCATTCAAAATCCCTACCATATCTATTGATGAAGAACTATCCGGACGTATTCCGCGACTCAATTCATCTATCTTTCTACACTGTTCCGATATTGTTTTCGCCTGTTCCGAGATGGTTTTATAAAACAATCTTTTATTTTCGTCGTATCCACGAACTTTCCCTTCTAATAACATAATCTTCTTTTTTTGCATACTTATTTCTTTTTGTAATTTACGCTCATACTCTTTTTTTATTTTCTCAATCTGTTTTTCTTGTCGGCTCCTTAAATCTCTCTCTCTCTTACTAGGAACATCTTCCTCCGGTGGTGTTGCAATCTCTTCCCAGTAAGATTCTTCCCGTATTTTCACATATTCTTCCGGAGTTTTGTGCTTCTTCTTTTTTAATTTTTCTATTTCACGAAGCTTCTTTTTTGCCTTCCGTTCAAGCTTCTCCGTTTCATCGGTATCGTTAGCATCAACACAATCATCACCAAGCATATCATAAAAATTTCGTTTGCTAGTAGTCATTTTATTTTTATAATAAAAATTATCTTATTATAAAATAGATTCAATTTTTATTTAATTACTTTTATATCCATTTGATGTAAAATCTACCGACTCTACTACATTATAATTCTCCTTGAAAAATATTTCTATTCTTTTTTTTCGCTCTTCTTTTGTTAAAGGTTTATAGGCTTTTCTTGCCTTTTCATACATATCACCATATGAATTTGAATTATGCTCTTTACCTTTATTTTCATTTTTATCAATACCTAATTTATTTAATCTTATCATCATCGCGGCTACATTATCTTTTATTGATGGGTAATGTGTGTATCTTATCCCTCTTGATGTACACCAGTCTTTCACTATAGGTGATATATACGGATAATACCAGTGAGCTATCCTTGGAAATAAATGATGCTCTATCTGATAATTTAAACCACCGTTAAAATAACACAATATCTTACCACCCACATTGCACGATGACTCTATTTGATCTTTGGCAAAATTAGAATTATCCACCTTTTCAAACATTTTCACCTCGTCAAAATTGTGTGATATTGCAAAGAAAAATGCTAAATAAAATCCGGTTGTTGTTATCGTCATACACCATTTTAATAATAATATTTTAAATGTATCACTAAATAATATATATGGCAATAAGAAAAAACGTACCAAAAATAAAATATTCATTACTTGCTCCTTCCGACGCCATTTTTCTACCGCACTAGGTAATTTATACTTTAATCCATACTTATTTGTGTATAATTCAAATGGTGTAGTTATTACTACTAAGTAACCAAATAAACTTTCCAATACAAATATATATTTATCTTGAAATCTATGATACCATCTTGCCTTACTATTTTCTTTCTCTTTATAAAATCTTAATATTCCACCGCCTTGAATATCCGGATCCTTTTCCATACTATTTGTATATTGATGATGATTTACTATGTGTTCATACATCCACATCAACGCACTACCTCCTATATAATTTTGAGAATATCCTAGATATTCATTCATTCTACTATTTCTACTATATGCACCATGATTTGCATCATGTTGTATGTTTAACCCCACCCATGCATATAATATACCCATTATTATCGATGAAGTAAAACTGCGATTTCTATTATATAACGATGAAACCTCTACATATAATGTTATTACTATCAAAAAAAATATTTTTATCCACTGCTCAAACGGCGCATAACCATCTGTTTTTAAATATTTTTTCAAATACTCTTTTACATCCCTATGTAATTTTAAATATTCTGGATCCATAAAAATACAACCATCGTCATTTAATAGTTCTTTTGTTAAATACTTTTTCATTTTATCATGAGGAAAATTACGTCCATGATAACTTTGGTATGCATTTGTTGCATCACTCTCAGAAAATACGCTTATTATTTTTTCACCTCCTGGATGAATCTTTGTAAATTCTCTTAAATCATATGTTTTGTTTTCTATACTTATATCAGCCATATAATCTTACTATATATAATATTATCTCTTTACACGTTTATTTATTGATATTTGTTTGCTTAAGCGATAAAAGCGCTTCAATCAGTTGTTCCTCCTTAAAATCGTAGCTTGGAAGTTTCATACAATTCAACGGAGAGGAATGACACGATTTTGGCGTTGTAGCCTCCGGAGGTGATTCTAATGGACTATTTGGCCTTAATACCCTCTTACCATTCTCTCGTTCTACAAAAGGATTCGCATACATCGGTGGGGGAAATTCACACCCATTATTATCATTTTTTCCTGCTACCACCCCTTTTATAGCAGGAGGAACAGGAGGAGCTGCTTCATCACTTATCTTTTCATTCCCTAGTTTGCTTGAATGATTCATCTTATTACTTTACTTTATTAAAAATACTTTTCTCTATTTCAATTTTTAAACTTATTAAATATTACGTTTATTATTATTTATGGATCTCCCTGAAGACTGCTTTCATATTATTTTTTTATTTATAGATGAACTACTCGACCTTTATAATCTTTCACTTTCTTGTTCTTATTTTAATAAAGGTTTTCCAAAAGATTTTATTAGAAAAAAATTTATACATAAATCGGCCTTTATTAAAAATTATTTTCCAGAACCCATCATAGAGCTTGCCGGCGGATTCCATGATATGCTCTTTTATCCTATTTTTGATAACAAAAAATTTAAATGGCAAAATCCTACTTATTTTATTGAATTCACCAAGAATATCCAATTGCAACATATGAAATACCCTATTATGATTGGAAGATATAAAGAAAAATCCTTTATAGCTATTGTCATTCAATACTCCAAAAAAAACTCCTTTAAAGGAATGGTTCGCGAATGCAGCAATACGGAAATTAACTACTACGTTTTAACTATCTATCAAAGATATAGCTATTTTGAATCTTCTTGGTACACTACTGAAAAAAATACCTTTAATTCTAATCTTAAATATCTCGTACAACACGGCTGTCCTATCGCTACATTAAATAAAGGTACTTTTGATATTATAAACCAAGCTTTTAAACTAAATATTTTACGCATGATATGGGACAATAAAACTACCATCCTTAATAGTGACCATATTATGAATTATGTTCATACTTTTAGTATTTTTGGTGTTGTTCCTAATCGATATAATCCACTGCAAATTTCTCACCATTTTAAAATATAAATTTATAAACATGTAAAAATTATATTTTTATTTTATACATTAATATATGCCCCATTTTGTAAATCGCTCGACCGCACACAGAAGATTCCAACAAAGAAATTTACAACGAAGACATGCACACAATAATGATTCACTATGCAATTGCTTGGCTTTTGTTGTAATATATGTTATTTTTTTTATCATTTTTAGTAGCAAAAAATATTTTGTTATTATTAATATTCTCATTTTTATTTTGGCAATTTCATGCTGCTGTTATTTCATAGATATAGAAAGACATAGAAATCTAATCATAGAAAACAATCAAGATATATTTGTAAATGCCGATATTGTAGATAATCTCCATATAGACCACACCGCCGTACCCGCAGAGGTCGTCGAAACTATTCCCGATAATATTTATATCCATCAAGTATATCCAGATGAAATGTATTCTACGGAAACTATCACCGCTGTCCCTGTTTCTCCTTCTAATATTCATTATATATCACAAGATCAAAGTATTATCGCAACTCCTATAGAAAATTAAAACATTTTCTATTACTTAAAGATTTACCACTAATAAATATTATATGCCAAAGATAGATTTTGAACCAAAATTAGATTTCGATCAAGTCCTTATTCGACCTAAAAGAAGCGAACTTAATAGTAGAAATGAAGTTGATTTAACCAGAACTTTCCATTTTAAACATGGTGCTATATGGAACGGCGTTCCTGTCATCGCTGCTAATATGTCCACTACAGGCACATTTGAAATATATCAACAACTTTCCCAACATAAGATGCTAACCGCTTTGCATAAATTTTACAAACCCGAACACTTTAAAAAATTTATTGATACTTATGGCGAAATGAATCCCGACTATTTTATGATTTCTACCGGCATAAGTCATGCAGATTTTGAAAATCTCTCTAATATTGCCTCTACTATTGATTTCAAGTGGATATGCATCGATATTGCCAACGGATACATAAGTAAGTTTCTTGAGTTTTGTAAAAAGGTACGAAACGCTTTCCCTCATCACATTATCGTGGCCGGTAATGTTGCTACTAGAGAAATGGTTGAAACTCTAATGATTGAAGGCGACGTTGATATCGTTAAAGTTGGCATCGGACCCGGAAGCGTTTGCACCACAAGAAAAAAAACCGGTGTCGGTATGCCTCAACTTAGTTGCGTTCTTGAATGCGCTGATGCCGCACATGGCGTTGGCAAATTCATCGTAAGCGATGGAGGTATTACCTGCCCAGGAGATATGTCAAAAGCCTTTTGCGGAGGGGCCGATTTTGTTATGATGGGTGGCGCCTTTGCCGGACACGACGAAAATCCTGGAGAACTCATCGTTAAAAATGACCAACTTGGTAATGAAAAAAAATATAAAATCTTTTATGGAATGAGCTCCGAACATGCTATGATCGAGTTCTATGGTAAAAAAAATGATTATCGTTCCAGCGAAGGCAAAGTCGTTGAAGTTCCATACAAAGGACCCGTTAATAATACTATTCTTGACTATCTTGGAGGGGTTAGAAGCACATGCACTTACATCGGCGCAAAATGTATTAAACATATGTCTAAATGCACCACCTTTGTATTAGTATCCAAACAATTAAATCAAATATATAGTTAATTATTGTAGTAATTCTTTTATTGCTTCATTAAATGTTAATAAATTTAAATCTTCTATATTATAATCGTAATGAGGATCTGGTTCAAATAAATAAAATCTTTCTGATACAAAATATTTTCTTTCTACGTCTCTATAATTTTCGTCATTTATAAAACAAAGCGTACTATGATGCGGGTGCGACGAAACTTTATACATTAACGCAGCTGCTTTTGATCTTCTTTTAAGTGAATCATATAATTCATTTATCATATTGTCAGGATGAATTAATACTAATTTAGACACTTCATGCTGTTTTATTGATAATTCATGCACTATTTTTACAAAATTCTTGTATTCTACGGGTATTTCTTTCATTTCTAAGATTTTTAAATTTGTCGAGCTTACTATATTACTATATATACCCTTAATATGTCTATCTATAGTATTAGCTATACTAGTAAAATATATATTTAAACTACTGCATATTAAAATTTTCAATATATTATTTACATCTTTTATATATTTAACATGGTATTTACTTAATGAATTTTTTATTAAGTAAATAGATTTTATTAGCGCCACTTTTTCTTTTATATTTAAATATTCATATACCATCATCAACATATCTGAGTATCCAAAAAAACTTGACTTATTTAATTCTTTATTTAAACATATTATAGAACTAAAATCACACATATTTTTATCTATATTTAAAATATTATTTTCATATCAATTTTCTACATGTATAAAGCATCCATGTTCTCTTTTAGATAATCGCTTAACTCCAACGTTTTATTCCGATACCAATATGTTATATTACTTGACCTACAAATTACCATCCATCTTTTCGTTGGAAATCTATTCATTTCTTTTCTTGATTCTACATTCCATAACGCATTTAAAATTAATAGTATCTTTATTATTTTCATCTACTATTATTATGTGTTAGTATTTAATATTATTATAAATAATATTTAAAAATAATAATATATTCATATTCAAATATATGGTAGAATCTTATTTTAACCACCCAAGAGAGGTTTGCATGACTTACCTTAAGCATTTGAAATTATCTTTATATTTTTCTTATGTATTAGGAAAAGGCAGCGTCAAGGCACTTCTACACGCTTTTGTACCTGACTACTACATTACATCTACTAGTGATTTAGTAGATGAAGTTTCTTTGCTTTTAAAGGATAATGGCTGCACCGGGCATGAAAAAGAAGAAAAAGAAGAAAAAAATGATTAATATACATATTTAAACTATTCATTTTAAAATATGTATAGTATATTTCATCTCTATTTTATACGATAATAATATAATGCATGGTATCCATCCTTATAATTCCAATATACATTATCTCCTTTCTTTCCTGCTAGACCATCACTTTTCCAAGTTGAACCTTTAAATGACCATCTTTTGTCTTTGTTTATATATTTTTTCCATTTAAACGGATCCATCCTATGCAAACTTTCTCCGTCAAATCCATATTCTTTTCCGTCATAAGTTAATGTTGCACATAAATGACTGTTTGTAGTATCCCTTATTATTGTTGAATCTAATATATACTCTCCTTCTCTTAATTTAAATTTTAAAGGTTTCTTTACTATCGTCTTTGATGGATCTAACGCATTTATTCTTTTTTCCTCATTATTAAATATTTCTATTACAAATAAATCTGGTAATCCTAATCTTTGTTGTTCCATGTAATGATTTATCATATTTTCTAAATTATAAAATTCTTTATCCACCGGTATGTTTGGTATATTAAATATCTCTATATATTCTATTGGAAATGCTCCACTCTTATTTCCATATAAATAATTATACAACGCTTTATAGTAAGGTATCGGATTTCCCGGTCTGTCTAATTTGCTTATAGTTATTTCTTTTGGCAATTTTGCCTTTGGTATAGATTTATATATTGATAGCAACAGATGATTCGTATTTAATTTATGCATTATTGGATCTCCTCTTAAACATGCATCTATAGCAATCGCAAAATAACCTAACGCGTTTCTTAGTTTCTTTGGAACTATTTCTATTCTAATTCCACCTTGTCCTATTATTTTTCCCTCTACCATAGATTGTCTAAAACTTCTATTAAATTCTCGCCCCTTGTCACTAATAAACATCGCCATAAATCCACTATTAAACCAACAGTTTGCCAAATATTGTAATGGTGCTGTTATTTTTGATGCCGGTATTAATTTCTTTGAATTTATATTGTCCAACAATATTTTTTGTGCTTTTGGATCCGTTATTTTTAAACATTCTGGTCCTCCTATCATCGGCGTAGGATATTCTATTGGAGGGGTTGATTGACCGTGAGTTAATGATATTGATGCCTTGTCTTGTAATTCATTATAACAATTCTTATTTGTTATTGCTTTAGGCTTTAAAGATACTAATCCCGATAATTCCTTATTTATAGTTGGCTCATAGCTCATTATCTTTGGACCACCTGAACGTCCGTTTGGAATCGCTTCCGTAAAATTCATTATCTCTTTTGGTGTTGTCGTTTTTATTATATGCACCTTTTTTGTTTCTTTCTGTTTTTTTTGTTTTTTTTGTTTTTTTTGTTTTTTTTGTTTTTTTTGTACTCGTTTTGTTTTCATATATTATACTATCACTATATTATATTTTAACTTATTTTATTCTTCGCTCGTAATAACTTCCGTTTCTTCCACATAATCCTCTATCTAACCTGGCTACTTCTACATCTAAATATAAATCATCCTCACAATAAAATTCATTTGGTTTTTCTAGAATAAATGGTACATTTAAATTTATAAAATGACGACATTTAGCGCGCTTTGGCGAAATTGAATGAAAATATTTACATGTTTTACATTTAGTATAAAATGGTAAACACATTACTATACCATTCCAAAATGATACCATACTTTACTACCTTTATAATTATTCTATATATTATTTACTTTATATAATATATACATGCCCAAAAAAACGAATAATAGATATAAATTAAAAAAAAATAAAACTAAACGTAATAAAAAATTTATCAATAAACTTAGAAAAACTAAACTTCGTAAGAAACGCAATATTAAAAAACTTAAAACTAAAAAACAATCTGGCGGCGCGCTAAGAAATCCTCCAATTTCGCGTTCAATTTCGGGTCCAATTTCGGGTTCAATTCCGGGTTCAATTCCGGGTCCAATTTCGGGTTCAATTTCGGGTTCAATTCCGGGTTCAATTCCGGGTCCAATTTCGCGTTCAATTTCGGAGGGAGCTAATCACCATCAATTTAAAAGTGTATTTGATAAACTGGCTAATTTAAGAAAACATAATGAAAAATTACACCAACAAATTACTCAATTGGAAACTAATGGTGAAGCAAACAGGAAAAATATTAAAGAATTAATAAATAACTTAAAAGAACGCTATAACTTAAAATAAATTAAGATCCCTAACTACATTTTTCAAGAATGATGGCACCTTGCCGTTCCTAGTAAAGGATTAAAATATATATGATATTTTTTTATATCAAAAAAATTACATTTCCTACAAAAATTATCGCATATATTAAACACCACAGGGTGTTTTCTGTGTATTATCTTATTTTTAAATGTTGCATCAATTAAATATTCATTTATCTCTTTATTTGTTGCTAACAATTTCATTAAACTATCATTGGGCAAAAAATATAATATCTCGTACATTACAAATTTATCCATTCTTTTCATTTTATAAAATTGATATAAAATAATATATTTATCTATTACTAAACATGGTTTCTTCTAATGACATTTGCCAAATGGAATATCGCAACCACGATTTAAGTAAGGAAATATATATTTTTACAAAGGTATATCTTATATTTGGTTATCAAACTATCGTAGTTAGTCTTATACGACTTTTTAAACTTATTTACTTTATTTTATGCTATATTGGAAAATATATGTTTATCGCTTGGGATTGGTCCATGGAAAAACTTGGGAAAAAAAAAATTATACTTGACCGCTATGGAAAAGAACCATATCTTGTACGCTATTATCTTCTCTTTAAAGAACGACAAAATTTTCCGTTTAATATATTTATTCATCACATAATTAAAAGCGACGAAGAAGACCTACACGATCATCCTTGGTCCTTTATAACATTTATTCTTCGTGGAGGATATTACGAAACCACTTTAACTTCTAAGAAAGAAAAAACTACTACATGGTATCCAGCTGGTTCCTGGAGAAAAGTTAAATCCAATCACCTACACCGCATTCAAATTCAACCTGGTTCTACTGGATGCTGGACATTATTTATACCATTTCGTCGCGAAAAAAAATGGGGATTTATGCAAAAATCTAAAAGAACTGGACCTATCACAAGATCTGCCGCTAAGCTGCAAAAAAGTGAGAGTTTTCAATGGGTTTCTTCTGATGTTTATCTTAAAGATAAATCTAAATCTAAATAAATCTTTATTCTATATTATCTTTATGTAGTTTGTAGATGCTATGTTTTAGTTTATTGGTTATCGTGTTTCTACTTAATTTGTGATGTAATGCTATATCTTTTACTTTTTTTTTATCGTAATATCTTTCTATAATTAGCTGTTTCTCTAACTCGTCTAATACATCTAGGTTAATTTGTTTTTTGTAATCATTATAAGCAATTACATCGAGATTTATTGGAAAAGGAGCGATTTTTTCTTTTTTATTTAAATAATTCAATAAATATCTTTTAATCCAATAACTACTATATGTTGAAAATTTAAATCCCAGAGATTCATTATACTTTCTACTTGCGTATAATAATCCTATGTATCCTTCTTGTACTAATTCTTCTTTTTCATATTTCGTAAGATCTTTCATATAATTTTTCGCAAAATATGGAACCAACTTATAATTATCGCGTGCGTATTTTTGTATAACTTTAGGATTATTATAACTCGATACCTTTATTATGATTACTAACATTAATATTGTCCTTTTCGTTATATTTAGTAATCTGTAACTTTTCATTTTACTATTTTTATATCTATTCTTATTCTTTATTCAATTTTTTTCTTTTACTATATTATAATGAATCTATCTGGTGGAAAACCCCGCAGACATCGCTCTCCCAAAAAAGCAAAGAAGGTTGGAAAGGTAGGAAGCAAAAGCAATCCTTTCACTAGCAAAGCTAAGGCTATGAGAAGCACCAAGAAGGGACCTAAGTTCTTCAAGAGAAAGGGAAGAACCCTTCGTTTCAAGAAGGGCCCTAAGCCCGCAAAGAAAACTGGCAAAAAGCATTAAATTATTTTAATTACTAAATAATATTTATTTAAACTAAATAAATACTATTTTTACTATTTTATTATTATGGCACCTCCACCAAAAACAGATTCTGACCAACAAAATCAATCTAGCGTTACTTCGAAAAGAGTTTTGTTTGCTAGAAAATGTATCGAAGAAAAAAAAATGGAACGTCTATTTGAAAAGGCCCGAAGAAGCGGTATTCGTGCTGCTAGAGAAATCCACGAACCTTTTTCTCCCATTAAACCGATTGTACCTCTTGATTTCAAAATTATTACCGAAACACATCCTGAACTTGCCAACCGATTTTAAGTATTTAAAAATTTAAATAAATATTTCATAATAATATTATTATTAAGTAAAATGAGTTCTAGAAATTATACCGAACAGGATATTATTTCTATGAATGCCTCCAACACATGGAGGAATTCTATTCACTACGACAATTCCAAATCTTCTGGTGGTTCTCTTTACGAACTTCATGCTACCGGGGATGCTGATTTAGATGGACGAAAATATGTTTCTTTACCAAAAGGTACTGTTATTACTGATGAAATTAAAAGAAAATATAATATTATATAAAATTATATGCCACGTTGTTCTAGCGATGCTGACCACTCTGCCGAAAATGTTATTATAGAATGTGAACCACAACTTAATATATATGAATCTTTGCAAGAAAAACTGTTAGAGTTAAGAAGTAAGCGCGACGCAGTACTTTTATCTCACAAATTATTGAAAAAAAAAAATGATCTATACAACAAATGTATTATATATCTTTCTTTAATTGCCGCTTGTTTTGAAACTGTTAAAGCTCAATTAAGATTGGCTTATAGAAAAGATTTTATCGCTCCTATGGCAATCCTTGCCCCTATCTTTTTAACTACCGCGGTAACTATTATCTCTTCATTACTTAAATTTAAAAAATTTCCAGAAAAAATGGAATCTAATACTAAGGCCGCCGAAAAATGTTATTTTGCCATTATACGAATTAGGCAACTTATAGAAAATCTTAACTTTCAAGAAGAATATGTAAGTAAAAATGCTTATCATAGCGAAGTTATGGTTTATTACCGAGAAGCTTTGGATAGTATTGAGAGAACTATGTACCCAAAAGAACGAACCGCCCTTTTTTTACAAGCTCAAAAGAATTTAATTGATATACAGAAAAATGAATTTAATTATTCTACCGGATCACATCAAATTAAAAGCAGAATGGTCGACCTTGAAGAAAAAAGACTTGCTCTTAATCATAGAGAAAAATCTTTGTACGACATTGGCGTTAGTGATAATCTTTCTTCTAGTGGTACTCCCAGTTTATTTAACGACCCAGTTGATACTGATAATAATGCTTGCTGGCCATGCTTCGGTAAGAAAATTAAAAAAGACCTTGAATCTGGTATTAATATTGAAGATTTTACCAATAAAGAAACCTGTGATAAAACCGATTCATCCGTTCAAACTACGCCTCCTCATTCTAATGATTCTCCTGATCCTACTGATAATACCGACGATATTAATACACTTAAAAATATTATGGATCATTCAAATACTAATTTAGATCCTAGTGCTAATTTACCATAAATATTATATTTACATATATATATTATTTATGTCAAAAAGAAATTATAAAAAATCACGGGCTAAACTACCTAAAAAATTACCCGTCTTTTAAAATCTGATTACAAAATCCTTCCATACTTAAATATTCATCCCATACCTTTTTACATTTCACCTGCTTTTCCTTTATAAATATTTCTCCTTTATTATACCACTCTTTCATCTTGCTTTCTAACTCTTCAAATGTATTTGCCATTATTATTACATTCTCCCAATCTATTTTATCCTCAAATGGTAATACATTATCACTTAGCGGTAATACAGGTATCCTTCCATACGCCATCGTTTCAAAAAATCTTAAAGAAAAATTACCCGCTCCTCTAGGAGCCAATTGAAATATATTGTTCCTTATTACTTCCGTAAAATCTATCTCTCTAAATTGCTTTTGCACATTATTATTAAATCTTCTTATAAAATGCTTCCTTAATAGGAAATTCGTTTTTATATCTGATTTTTTAAAATAATTTACCGATTCATTTCTTATCTTGTATCCTGAACACTGATTTCCTACCGCTCCGCAAAATCCTATCGATAATTCATTATATATCGGATCGAATCCTTTATTTTTTGTAGAATATTGGTCATCCTTAAATAATATCGGCGTTGCCCACGGAAAAGCGTGCTCATTTTTCCTCTTGCTTCTCCTGTTCTGCGACACCCTATACAATAAAACATTATTTGGCACCACTATCGGCTTATCATCGTCGTTTATATAAATCACTATGTTTTTCTTTGATTTATGATAATCCATCTTTTCTATATCTTCTCTACTCAACAAATTATTATTATATATGATTATATCTGCTTCTTCTTCCGTTTTTACTACATGCTTTTCCACATGTTTAAATATTAAATAAGGAGCACTAGCTGTTGACCAACCCTTCGGGTTAAAATCGTTATTTACTTTATATTTTAAATAAACCTTTACCATATAATATATATATATATCTCTACTGTTTTAATATGAAAATATCTATAATATATCTAAAAATTAAAAATATAATATAAATATTTATTTACTACTTATATTATAATCTTTATGCTTTTAAAATACTTATTCACCTACTCGGTCATTTGTTTTCAAAATTCTCATGCATTTCTACGTAATAATCGCGGGTTCCGACAAGTAGCTTACAATCAACCACGACAGCAAATGTGTCCCGGAAGAAAAAGATATATTATCGATATTGACGGCACTATTTGTACTATAACCAATAGCGACTATCCTAATTCAAAACCTATTTATGAAAATATAGAAAGTTTTAATTCTCTTTACGAAAAAGGACATGAAGTACATTATTGGACCTCTCGTGGTGCGTTGTCTAAAAAAAACTGGGATAAATTCACCGTTAAACAATTAATTTCTTGGGGTGTTAAATATCATTCTATTAACATGGGTAAACCTCATTATGACGTATGGATCGACGACAAGGCCATCAACGCTAACCTTTTTTGCGACTACTAACTTTTAGTGCCTTTTTTTAAGTTTAACCTTTATATAAATATAAATCCATATTTATATAAATGAATCCCTTAAATAAACTTCCTGATGAAATTTATAAACATATTTATTCTTATGTTTTTTCACCTAAGGAATCTATTCAACGCTGGGATCCCATTAAAGAAAAATATACCAATTTAAAAATCAACAAGTGCGCTATTTGCAAACGTCATGCTAATAAGGTATCTCTATCACACGTATGTAGTTGCTGCTTTCCATACAAAAATTATTTTCAAGGTAATAAAAACTATTGCGAAAATACACTATTTTGTTGGTTTTGCTTACATTAATCTTTCCCTAACAGATAAAGTAATACTGCCATGCGAACATACACACCATTCTTTACTTGTTCAAAATATTTACATTTTGAATTTTTATCTAGTTCTGGAGAGATTTCATCATTCCTCGGCAAAGGATGAAGCACTATCATATCATCCTTTGAACCATCCAGTAACTCTTTCGTTAATTTTATATTATATACACCACCCCTACCTTCCCCATGCCTCTCCTTCTGAATACGCGTCATATACAAAATATCTATTTCTCCTATTACACCCCCCTCTAAACTTTCATGAAAATTACATCGGTTTATATCAATACCCAACTCTTCCATCTCTGGTCTTAACTTGGGACATGTGATAAATACATATCTTACATTATATTTCATCTTCTCCAATAACAATATTAATGAATGAATCGTACGACTATGCTTTGCATCTCCGCAAAATCCTACCGTAAAACTATTACTTTTTAAATACTTTTGTATCGTATATAAATCCAGCAACGCTTGCGTTGGATGCTCTCCGTCTCCATCTCCTGCGTTCACTACCGGCAACATACTATAATTCGCACAGTTTTCTACTGAATCTTTACACGGATGCCGTATAATCAGACCATCACAATAATTTTCTACCGTCTTTATTGTATCTTCTAGACTTTCACCCTTTTTAGAACTAGAATATTCATCCTGATAATTTAAACAATTCCCCCCGAGTTTATATATTGCACTTTGAAATGATAAATGCGTTCTAGTTGAAGGCTCAAAAAATAAACTTCCTATCGTTATTCCTGCAAGAACTTGGGAATAGTGTTGTGGAAAATTTATTATTGAATCCGTTGTTGTAAATATTTTCTCTATTATTGAACCCGATATACTTCTTATTCCTACCAAGCTATTTGGATGCATTAATTTTTATTTTATTTTACGTTTAAATCCTTTATACAAATCAAAGCTAGAGTAATTTTAAAATATTTATATACATATATTACATGCTTTTTCATATTCCTATGAAATACACCAATCTTTACCATATTCTAGTATTAGGTTCATTTCTTGCCTATATTGGATTCTATAAAGTTAAAAATAAATACGTTTATATCGTTCTTTCCTTACTTACATTAGCTATTTTACTCGTTGTACCCTTTCCTAACACCTCCATCACCTATTGGAATTTTGTTCATATAAGTCATTACCTTATTATGCTTCCAGGATTACTATATCTTTCTTATTTAGGACATCAAAACAAAATACCTGAGCAACATTTTAATAGTATAGGTATACTTGGTGTTATTATTTCTATTTACCATTCCTTTAAATTATATAATCGAATTATGTGATAGTGCGTTTTTAAGTTCTAAAATATACTATCAAAAGGTATGCCAAAGGTTCTCAATACTCTTTCATTTTTATTTATTTCATTTTCATGAAAGAAATCTGGAGAGATTTAACAAAATTAAAATATTAACATATGTATATATTAATGACACACCTCATTCAACAAAAAGTAGCGGGATCACACCTACCGGGATCACAAGTACCGGGACCACACCTACCGGGATCACAATTACCGGGATCACAAGTACCGGGACCACGAGGAGCGGCACCACCAGGAGCGGCACCACGAGGAGCGGCACCACCAGGAGCGGGACTACCAGGAGCGGGAACACCAGGAGCGGGAACACCAGGAGCGGGACCACCAGGAGCGGGACCACCAGGAGCGGGAGGTAGAAGACGTCGTGCTAAGAGAAGATCTCCTAAAAAATCCAAGAGAAAAATGGGTAAATCCCGAAGAAAATCCAAGAGAAAGAAGGGAAAATCTGCAAAGAACCGCAGAAGAAAAACCCGCACTCGTAGATAGGTTTAAACTTATAACTTTTTTTAAAATCATAAATAACTGATTTTAAAAAAAAAAATTGAAAAGAAACAGGGACTTTTTTATTTCTTCATCACCCCAAATATGACTTCTTTCGCTCACACAAACAAAAAAAATATTGTTCTCTTCATGGACCCTAGCACCGAAATTGACGACGAAATTCTCGCCTACATTCTCATGCAAAAAGAAGATTCCAACGCTCACGTATTCTTTGTATGTGTACCAGGTATAACCGCTAAACATAATCCCTCTGCAACTGAAATCGAAGACCAAGTCCAGCGGCGTATCCAGCGTATGCGTGACGTATTTCCTGACCGATTCGGAAACACCGATACATGGAATTCACGTCCAAATGACCACACGTCATCCGTCTTTATGTTGTGCTCCTACAATAACTTTCAAACGGCGGTTGCTGCCAACAAAACTACTATTGACACGCTACTACACGTTGCTCCTCTATGGCACATACCCGCATCTAGTCTCGCCACGCTTAACATTAACCAACGCATCTTTATGGGTGACCTCAGCGACCCATCCAAATCCATTAATGGCACCAAGGCCATGTTCAAGGGACCGCAAGGCGACGCGCTACGTCAAGAATTCGTCCGTCAAGAAGAAATCTTCTCTCAAATTTGCAAAAACAACATTAATATTCCCACTTCGTTCGCACGCCAAGTCCCGACCCCCGTGGCATTCATCAACGCTCTTCCCGAAACCATGAAAAAACCTCTCTTGAATACGGCGTTCTCGCAGTTTGTTGGTCGTCCGGACCCGAGTAAGCCGTGGGCAGAAGACATTTCGTTCGCCAATCACGAAACCATCATCAACATGCTATCGAAAAAAAAAATGTATGAAATTCTTTCACAGCCCACCGAAGAGCGATTGGTGAACATGGTTATTGCGTTTTTGAAACCTGAAATCGAAAGGCGGGAGGCACTTCGCGAAAAGCCATTTGGTCATTTCTACCCACTGCGACTGGGCCAGATTGCGACGGCGGTTGAGCACATCACTCATGTACACTACATAGTGCCTGTGTGCGATTCTACCACCCAATTTCAATTTAACACCGAAGTTGATTCACTAGAAAATTCGGAACTCGCGAGGAAAAATTGGTTGAAATACATCAGCGAAAACAATTGCGACCTGACACCTTTTTACGATGGTCTAGCATGGATATTCATGAAAGAGTTGGAACATCACAATACCCTACCCAACGTGGAAAGATGCAAACAAGTCATTCGTGAGCTTAACACTATTCCCATTTGAGTAAGATATAACCCTTAACGCGCGCTTTTAGAACCACCTATATATTTTTTTCTTATGTAATACTAATATTTTTATATATGTATTAAATATATATAATGAAAAAATCTCGTGTTAAATCTCGTGTTAAATCTCGTGTTAAATCTCGTGTTAAATCTCGTGTTAAATCTCGTGTTAAATCTCGT
>MDTC01245483.1_pt1 | contig 50714 bp, 51 predicted proteins | sample 811181 | NCBI WGS metagenome assembly MDTC01 (sample SAMN05326644, study PRJNA326480) | marine metagenome | isolation source: seawater | place: Pacific Ocean: North | collected 2011 | reverse complement strand
TATGTTTAGCTTTAGCAGTTACTGATTTAGTAGTTCTTGGCATGATTATTACCTTCTAATTAATGCTGAAGCCATTTTAAGTACTGTTCCAGTTAACTTATTAAGACCTCTGTTATGTCTTTTTCTTTTTGTGGACTGTTTGGTAAGAATATGGTTTCTATTAGCACTTTTACTTTTCACAGAAGAGCCTGTCTTCTTGAATCGCTTAGCAGCTCCAGAATGTGTTTTTAATTTATATCCCATATTATTCTTCTTAATTATTTAATTTTTCTTTTTTAGAGGCGATAAAACCATCAACAATTGGCGACCTTCAAGTGAAGGCTCTTGATCAACTTGAGCTACTTCTTGTAACTCGTCCCTTAATCTATTTAAAAGATTAAGCCCAATCTCACTGTTTAAAATTTCTCTACCTCTAAAACGGACGCTTATTTTAGTCTTATCTCCCTTAAGAATAAAGCTTTTAATCTTATTTAATTTAATATTATAGTCGCCAACATCAGTCGAGGGTCTGAATTTTATCTCTTTAGTTGAACTTCTTCTAACTTTAACTTTTGAAGCTGTTAAGCTCTTTTTTTTATCAAAAATATATTTTCCATAATCTAATAACTTGCATACAACAGGAGTAGAATCAGAAGGTGACACTTGTACTAAGTCTAAAGAGGCTGCTCGAGCCGACTCCAGTGCATCTGGTAAAGATACTAGACCGTGTTTATCTCCATTAGAAGAAATGAGCATAACTTGTGTTGCACGAATTTTTTCATTGATAGGTGTAGTATTTTTTTTTGGACTAGAGATGATTAGACCTTCGTCTTGGTTGTTATAGAAACAAGAATATTTGATATATATATTAACATTTTGAAGAGTTTAAACTAAAAAAAAAAATTTTCAAATCAATTCTACTTTGAGAAATCCACTATTTGTGCTTTATTCCAATCAATAATATTGTTAGCTTGATTCAACGAAATAAAGTCAAAATCATCTAAATATTTATGAAGTTTCTTTTCAGCATTTTTAAGACCGTAATAAGATTTAAACTTTCTAAAATATGATAAATTTGGCACAATTGGTTGATCAATATCAAAATCTCTAGGGTGAAAATAAGTCATTAAGTAATCAGTATTATTTGAAAGTTGTTTTATCACCCAATATGGAATAAATCTAAAATAACCCCCGCCAGAAAAAACATAGTTAATCCCTAAAAATGACGAAGTATTCATTGGATAAGATTTTATAAAACCAGATGATAGTTTTATTTTTGTAGGCTTACATATGTTGAATTCACTAAATCCTCCATGTGATCTCTGAGCAGGAAAGATTGAACAATCAATTGTGATGCCATTTTTATACATAATTTCAAAAGCCCATTTTTGATTTTCAGTAATTGAAAAACCTGGCGCCCTGTAAGAATTAATTTTTTTACCAGTTATGTCTGATAGCACGCTTATTGACCTTTTAAGATCATTGTTAAATTCACTTGGAGTTTGTTCATAAACTAATTTGTGTGAGTGAGAATGAGTACCAATCTCATGACCACATCTATCAATTTGTTTAATAATATTTGGATATTTTTCTCCAATCCAGCCCAAACAGAAAAAAGTAGCATTTAAATTTCTGTCATCTAATATTCTTAGAATTCTATTTATGTTTTCATTAATTCTTGATGGGAATCTCTGCCACGACTCTTGATTATTTGAGTCAGGTTTATCTAAAATATGGAACCACTCTTCAATGTCAAATGATAAGATATTCATTAAAAAAAAGATTTTCCAAGTTTTTTAAAAATTTTCACATCGTCGCTTGTTGGAAACGAAAAATATGTTTTTTTTTCATTATCATTTAAAATCACATCAAAATTATTTATTCTTATCTTATTTATACTTTCGATAATTGCATCAATACCAACATCTTTGCAAGTTTTAATAAGTTTTTCCAGTGACATATCATTAATTTTTATTTTTTTTTGTACAATTATATTCCCACTATCTATACCCTCATCCACATAAAACACAGATACGCCTGTATACTCTTCATTATTTTTTAGGACCCAAAAACATGGCATAAGCCCTCTATATTTTGGTAATAATGCAGAATGAAGATTTATGCATCCCTGAGGAGCTAAATCAATCAATGGTTTTTTAAAAATCTCATTACTTGCAATAGATATTAACAAATCTGGTTTATAGCTTTTTATAAGTTGAAGTGAGTCCTCAGAATTAATACTTTCACTTAATGTAATTTTTTTAATTTTATTATCAGACAAAACATTTGATACAGAATTTTTCATAAATTTATTTATTACAAAAATAACTGCATACCTAATAAAAAAAATTATTCCAAATATTCTTAATGTCTTAAATGCTTTTGTAAGAAAGGATTCCTTTTTACCAAAAGGTGATACATTATTGACAATACATCCAACAATTTTGATACTTTGAGGCAATTTATTAATAAGTTTAGAGATAGCAGTTGATAGATAAAATGGGTCCTCTTGAGTTATTATTAAGATTTTCATGGCTGAAGTATTGATAAGTTCCAATTTTTATTTTCATAAGAATAAAGTTCTCTTTTATTTAACCTATTTTCGTTACCTTGCCAAAATTCAATAGAAAAAGGTATAAATTCAAAACCCCCCCATGAATTTGGTCGAGAGAAAGAAGTTTTTAGAACTTCTTCATATTGGTCAATTACCTTTTCATAAGATGTAATTTCCTTCGATTGTTTCGAACTTTTTGCTAAAGCATTTTTTGAATGACTCCTATTATTAAAATGCTCATCAGAAAACTCCTTAGAAGTTTTAGTTATTTCACCTTGAAGTCTAATTTGGACGTTTATTGTACTCCAAAAAAATAATGCTGATATTTGATTATGACTCTCAAACTGACTTGATTTTGGAGAATTATAGTTTGAAAAAAAAATCCAAGAATCATCAATAATATATTTTATATTTACAAACCTTGAATCTACAAAATTATTTTTTTTATCATAAGAACTTATTGCACATGCTTCTATATTTCTTTGTTTTTTTTCAATAGCTTTGTTATAAAAAATAACAAATTGATTGTATGGTACTGATTTATTTAAATTTTTAAAATTTATCATTATCTAAAAAAATTAATCTTTTTTAAAAAGAAAAAAATTACTTTTTCTATCTTTTATTAGTTGATTATACCAATCAACAGTCTCTTTTAGTCCATCAACAGTACTATATCTTTGATGAAAATCTTCATTTTTAAGTAAAGATGGTCTGAAATTTGTGGGCCTATTAAATGTTTGAATCCTGGCAGATGTAATTGGTATATTAATTTTCATAATAATCGAAATAAAATCTCCAATCAATCCAAGTGGCGCTATGAAAAAATATGGCAACATCAGTCCATTTCCTTTTTTATTTAAATATTTTCTTATGTATTTAACTAGTTCTAAGGTCGTTTTAGGAGGCTCGTCTGCGTATACATATAATTTAGACCTATAAGAATTATTATTTTTTAATAAATGTAAGATTGAATCGACAAAGTTTTTTACATACGCAGTTGATTTAATTGTTTTTCCATTACCAACAATCATGAACCTTCTATTATATATACCATCAATTAATCTAAAAATATTATTATCTACAGCTCTATAAATGCCTGTATAGTGTGGATTAGATGGTCCATATAAGACAGTAGGTCTAATTATAGATAAGGAAATATTGTTATTAGATGTGAATAAATTATTAAATTCATTTTCAGCTTCCATTTTGGAATACCCATAATCATTTATAGGTTGAAATGGTGCAGCTTCATCTAGTAATTCGTTTGTATTCTGAGGCATTGTTGACACTGAACTTACAAATATCCAATTTTTAATTCCTGCATTATGCCCAACAGATATTATAGAACGACTTGCATCAACATTATCTTTATAAAATTCTTCTCTAGAAATACCCCAATCTGCTCTTGCGGCTGCTAAATGAATAATAGTATCAACGTTAGTTAAAAGGTTCTTATAATTCTTGGTATTATTTAAGTCAGCTTTTATAAAAAAATCTAAATCTAATTTACAATCTTTTCTGTCAATACCAATCACTATATATTCTTTTTTAAGTATTGGGATCAGATGCTCTGCAACAAAACCTGAACATCCAGTTACAAGTATGGTTTTACTCTTCATAGGTAATATTTTTATCAAAAATAGATTTTAATAATCGAATAATATATATATCTATAAACTTTGCAAATTTAGCGCATCTAGTTTCAAGCCCAAAAAAATTTTGCATTTGACTCTGATTGAGGGCTAAGGTGTCAATTGATATAACCTGAGGAATCGGTTACTGAAATTTTATTTTTATTCATTTAATTATCTACAAATATTGTTAATGATTATTATTATTCTGCCATCTCCATTGATCTTGACACATTTTTTTAAGAGATTTTTCAGCAGACCAATTCATCAATGAGTGTGCATAACTTACGTCTGCATAACATGTTGGGGCATCACCTTGTCTTCTTTCTTGTATTTTATATGGTATTTTCTTGTTAGAAATATTTTCAAATTCTTTAATTATCTCAAGAACTGAAAAACCTTTTCCTGTACCAAGATTTAAAACATGTTTAGACCCATTTTTTTTAAAAATTTTTAAAGCAGATAAATGTCCTTTTGCTAAATCAGAAACGTGAATATAATCCCGAACACCGGTTCCATCTGGTGTAAGATAATCATTGCCATAAACCCTAAGAAAATCTTGCTGCCCTGCTGCAACTAAAGAAACCAGTGGAAATAAATTAGTTGGAGTATTTTTAGGATCTTCTCCAATAAGCCCAGATTCATGAGCTCCAACAGGATTAAAATAACGGAGAATAGAAATATTCCAGGATGAATCCGATTCATAAATATCGTTAAGAATATTCTCTATCATTAATTTAGTTCTACCGTATGGATTTAAGGCTGATAGTTTTGCATCTTCTTTAATTGGGAGTTTATCAGGTAAGCCGTAAACCGTTGCTGAAGAGCTGAACACTATATTTTTAATGTTATTGTTTTGCATGGTTTTAATAAGAGAGATGAAGCCATTTACATTATTATCAAAATAAACAATAGGATATTTGTTTGATTCAGAAATTGATTTTAGACCTGCAAAATGAATAACAGTCTTAATATCATTTTCAATAAAAATAGATTCTAGCTGTATTTGATCTCTAATATCGCATTGATAAAAGGGAAATGATTTCCCCGAAATTGCTTTTAATCTTTTTATAACTTCTATGGATGAATTTTCGAGACTATCGATTACAATAATTTCATGCCCATACTCTAATAAAGATAATGCTGTGTGTGAGCCAATATATCCAGCTCCACCGGTAATTAATATCATTTAAATTTTCTCATGTTGTATTTTATAGATTAAAAATATATTTTATCAATGGTTAAGTTTTTATAGCCTAATTACAGAGTTATTTTTTGGTAAAATATACTTTAAATCATAAATAAAATAATTTCTCTTAACAAATTTTTGCATCCCCTCAAGACCAATTTCTTTAAAACAATCATGAGCAACCGCTATCAAAATAACACAATATTTTGCTTTAATAGGTTTATCAATTAAAGAAAGGTTATATGAATTTAGTGCCTCTTGACTGTCAACCCAAGGATCATAAACATCTACAGAGTTGCACAATTTATTTAATTTTATGAAGATATCATTAACTTTTGTATTACGAATATCAGGACAATTTTCTTTAAAAGTGAATCCCATAACCAAGATATCAGCTTCTTCTATTTTAATATTTCTGTAAGCTGTTTCATTAATAATTTTTTGAACAACATGATTACTCATATTATCATTAGTGTTATTGCTAGCTAATATTATTTCTGGGGATATTCCTACCGCCTCCGCTTTATGTGAAAGATAACATGGATCAACTCCAATACAATGTCCACCAACCAATCCAGGTCTAAAATTTAAAAAATTCCATTTAGATCCAGCAGCTAACAATACTTCTTCAGTATCTATTTCAAGCTCATTAAATATAATTGCCAGTTCATTAATAAGAGCAATATTGACTGCTCTTTGAGTGTTTTCTATTACTTTAGCAGCTTCTGCAACTTTTATAGAGGGAGCCATATATGTACCTGCAGTGACTATAGATGAATATAATTCGTCTATGATTTTTGCAATCGAAGGTGTAGAGCCTGATGTTACCTTAACAATGTCTGAAACACTTCGCATTTTATCGCCTGGATTAACTCTTTCAGGACTATATCCAATAAAAAAATCGATGTTAAAAATCAATCCCGATTCCTTTTCAAGAATAGGAACACAAATTTCTTCTGTTACTCCTGGATATACTGTTGACTCGTAAATTACGATATTATTTTTCTTAATTATTTTAGCAATTGCTTTTGTTGCATCTTTGAGAATATTTAAGTTGGGTTTTTTACCTTCTTTAAGAGGTGTTGGAACGGTTATGATAAAACAATTACATTCTGTAATATCATTAATTTCATTAGTAAAAACTAGTTTTGAAGCTTCAAAAAATTCAGACTGGGAAATTTCTAGGTTTGAATCTACTTGTTTATTTAGTTCCGAGACTCTTATATTTTTTGTATCATACCCTATGACATTTCTTTGTTTGCCAAACTCAATAGCCAATGGTAGTCCAACATATCCAAGTCCTATAATTGCTAAGTTTATATTATCTATTTTTATCATTATTATTTATTTATGCTCTCATAGACTAATTTTACATTAAGATACATTTCCTCTATTTTAAATTTTGAATGATATTTTTTTTTAGCATTTTTAGCATAATTCGATCTAATACTCTTTGATTGCATGCTTTTAAAAGCCTCATATACTTCTTGAACAGTATTTTTAGATAAAAGTATGCCATTAGTCTCATCAACTATCTCTGCGATACCACCAACGGCAGATGCTATAAGCGGTTTAGAATAGCTGAGTCCTTCTATGAGAGATAAGGGCAAGGCCTCAAAATCTGAAATTAGAATAACCACATCTCCAATTTGATAGATTTTATCGATATCAGATATTGGTCCATAAAAAGAGACAAATCCATTAGAATGATTTGTGATACTTTCAAAATATTTTTTGAAATTTTCAGTTTCTGTTCCCTCTCCAACAAGATGGAGAGATCCAACTCCACCATTTTTTTTATAAAGATCAAAACCTTTTATCGCTATATCATGACGTTTACCGGGGCTTACCCTTGAAACAAAAATATAACTTGGTTCACTTCTTTGTTCATGTATAAAATTTGAAGGTGCATAATGAACACCATTTAGTATAGTTTTCTTTTTTGATACAAAAAGTTTTATTGGCAAAATCTTTTCACTAAGAGGGTCAACAAAAATATATGATGTAGAACGATTTAATAATGCAAATGAGAATTCTATTAGGTAAGCAACAATTGCTGTTACTAATGTTTTACCTCTCCAGGGCCATCCATGGACAGTATATATTATTTTTATAGGTGAAAAAAAACATAATAAGCGTGTCAACAAACTTGCTTTAAAACTATGCACATGAACAATATTTGGTGCAAACTCTTTTAAGATTAATCTTAACTTTAACAATGCTTTCAAATCTTTACTGAGATTAATACTGCTTTGTAATTCTGGAATTAATTCAATATCTAGGTTTGGTATTAGTTGATGAATTTCACCATCACCTCCAAAAATACCTTTAACCGTATAATTATTTGAAAAAAAATTTAGTAAATCACATGTATGCCTTGGAGCTCCAGAAAGATTACTATTTGAACAAACATACAATATTTTTGTCACGTTATTACCCATAATTATGAATATTGTTTGATTTTAACTTAGTCAAAGAATCAAAGACAGTTTTACTTTTTTAAAAAAAGTTATATTTATTTTTATAGATGTCTTCCAAAAATAAAATATTTAATGATCCTAATAGAATTTAGAAAAGATAAAAATAAAAATATTAATATACCTATTTGACCTTCTGATAATAATAATCTGTATAAGGCGAAAATTTTTAAATACTGTCTAAGACCGTTTTGAATAGAAACTGAATCGCCATGTTTACGATAAAAAATTAATCTTTGATTTAATAATCCAAATTTCTTTCCAGATAGTGCAAGTTCTATCCAAAATAACCAATCCTCAATAGATTGAAAGTTATTTTTTGTATTAAAAAAATTATCTAGATTACTTTTCATTAAGCATGAAGATAATGAGACAGGGTTTGAGATAAGTAGAGCGAAAGAAGGACCAAAAATTTTAGATAAAAATTTATTAATTTTTGATTTCTTTAGAACATAGCTTCTTTCTCCTGATGAATTTATAAATTCAGCATCACAGAAGACAAAATCTAAATTTTTTCTTTCCAAGAATTCAATTTGATATTCAAGCTTATTCTTGTGCCAAATATCATCAGCGTCTAGAAATGCAATATAGTATCCATTAGCTTCCTTGATGCCTTTATTTCTTGGATAAGCTGGGCCTCCAGAATTTTTTTCTAGACTAATAACTTTTATTCTATGATTGCTTTCAGCAAGCTTTTTTATAATAGAAGAAGAATTATCGGTTGAGCCATTATCAACTATGATTAACTCCCAATAAGTATGGGTTTGGGTAAGGACACTATTTACAGTTGATTCAATGTAAGATTCTGCATTATAGACTGGGATTACTATGCTTACCAAAGATGCATTTTTCATATTATGTGCCAGATCCAATTACATTAATTTAAACATAATACATAGGCTAGACTTTGAAAATTATTGCTTGGCTTGATGGTATCTGCAAAATAACACCATCAGTTTTATCTAATAACCATACATCAACTGCTCGTTTTGTATCGATGTAGGCGGGCTGTGCATAATCATCAAAAAGAACTACTCCACCTGATTCCAATCGATCCCAATAGTAATTTAAAGTATCAAGGGTTGGAGGCGATGAATTCAAATCTATGTGCAACCAAGAAATGGTTTCGGGCTCTTGATCACCAGTAAATGTATCAGGTATAAAACCTTGTTTAAAAGTTAATTTTTCTTCAAACTTCTTTAAATTACTTTTAGTAGTATTTATATCGAGATAATCATATTGGGTTTCAGTTCCTTTTGTGGATGGATTTTCTAGAACAACCTCATCCCAAGTATCATAAAGATATCCATGAAATTCAAAACCATAGCATTCTAATGCATGAAAGGCATAATTTAGAGTTAAGCCATCAGCAACACCGACTTCTACCATACCTTTAATATTAGATTTTGTATTCCTTGCTGCATAATATGAGCTCCAGAATACAATATAATGACGCCATGTTAATTCAGACAAAATCTTTATCGTATCTAAATTATAATGATCAAACTGAATTAATTTCATTGATCCGTCTTCTACAGAATTCTTAGTGAAAATATCTACTAATTTAAATTGATGCTCTAAACTATCTTGTTTTAAGTCTGTGCTTATCCAAGGAGGATCTGTATATAAGGTCATGCCATACCAACCTTTAAATTTAGCAGCTTTTGATGGCGCTAGAGCCTCTCTTAAAATAGACTTAAAATCTTTTAAGAAATTATAGAGTCTCGGGTATTTTTTTAAGAATTTCATTAAATGTTCTTATTTTAAGCGATATTGTTGAAAGATAGTTCTATTATAAAATAATAAATGTTTAATTAAAATTAAATATCTCTTGAAGGTTTACTATCTATTATTTGATTAACCCAGTCTTTTGAAAAATTTAAAATATGAGGACTCCAATCAATTAAATTCTCTGAATCATCTCTACATAAATGATTACTTTTTATCCAATTAAGACCGGGCAATAAATTGTTAGAGCTTGAAATGTAATAAATAGGTGAAGGCACAGGATTAGATGTGTCATTAAGTGCCACTGATGGTATATGACAATACCTATTAAACGGATCATACTGTAAAACAGGAACTTTAACTTGGAGTGCTTCCTCAATTGTTGTGGATGAAAAACTTACTAATAGGTCTGAACACAAAAGATGTTCTTCAAAAGAACCTTCGGTATATATCTCATAACAATCAGAATTAACTAGCAATGATTTGATTTCATTTAATGTCATTCCAATAAAACTTTTGAATCGAATTCTTATTGCGAGAAACACCCCATCTAATTTTTCTATAGATTTAATTAAATCATTAATATGAGCTATGTATTCATCATGGGTTAGGTTTACATAAGGATGAGAAACATACCACGCAAAAGGCGAAGCTGCATGAAGGATAATTTTTTTATCGCATTGATTGGGAAAAAGATTTCTTCTCATAATCCTTCTTTTATAATTACTTAAACGTTTTGAGTAAAGCAAAGGACCTGTTCTAATTTTTTTAGATTCAGAATAATCCAGTAAAAATTCATCTGCCCATGGAGTTTGAACAGACACAAGGGGATAATGAGTTTTAATCATAAAACGAGCATGCTCATCCCATTCTTTTTTTGCCCATTTATCTTCATGTAAAACATGGGTGCCGTGAGATATGAGCATAGCATTAACATTCCTATTTTTACATTGCTCTCCAATAGCATAATGATATCCTGAAGCTTGATTAGCTATTAAGCAAATAGGCTCTTTATTATTTAAAATTTTATTAAATGCAATCGAACCAAAAAATGTTTCCTTAATTGTATATTTGAGGCCATTTTGAATATGATCAATAATTAATTTATTCAAACATACATCATTAATAGAACATAACTCTGGACTTGAATTAATTTTATTAATAATTTTTTCTACTGCATTATCATAATCTTCAAAGAATTTTTTTAGTTCATTCTTGGATGAAGGTGGTGGAAATTTAAAAAAATTACCCCTTTTACCGATAATTACCGATAGCAATAATTTGAATCCAGTTAAATTAGAGCCGCCAACAATGAATATGTTGTGTAATTTTTGAGAAATATCATCTAAAACTCTTGGGATATTATATGCGCTATTGAGTGACATTATTACATTTTTTCTTTTACTAAGAAATTTATAATGAATAAGCTGAGTATTAAAAAGTAATCTATGGATAAGTGATGAAAATATAAAATACTTTTCAGGGCTTCTAACTTTATCTGCCCTGTTATCTATTGTTTTGAGAACTATCTTAAAGCCATGAGATTCTGAATATAATTTTCCTAAGTTACCAATTAATGATGTTCTAGATAAACTGTTATCCCTAATATTACTTACGTTAGCAGACGGTGGAAATATTATTTTTTCTGGCTTGATTTCAGACGTTGCATTATGAATAATTGAAATTATAGAAAGGCAGTAATTTAAATAATAATATCTTAATAAAGTAAAGAATTCTGTTTCATATGCATGTTTTACATTTAAAAAGTCCTCCAAGGAAAACTCATCTCTTAAACTATTAATTATTTCATCTACCTTATTCAATACTTGGATATGGTCTTCATTCTTGAAATATTGATCACTTTTAATAAAAGGTATATTAAGTTTAATTAAAGCACTTTGAGCTGATGGCCCCATTGTAATAATTCTATAATTAGAACTAAAATCTTTTTTATCAAAATAATCTTGAAAACAATCTACTTGTTTTGAATTTTCTAAAAATATAAGGTTATTTATTTTCTTACTAGGCATTTTTGATTATTACTAATAAATTATAATTATTTGATCTTAATATAATAAAGATTAATCAATTTAAATAATTTTAAATGATAAACTGCCAAGATTTTCCACTTCATGTTCAACAATGTCACCAGCAAAAATTAATGCTTCCGTTGCCCTTGCAGGAGTTCCAGTAAAAATAATATCACCAGGCATTAATGTCATAATACTAGATATTAAGGCAATCAGCTGGGCATCATCCATGATCCGACTGGAAGTATTTCCAAGTTGAGCCTCCTTATTATTTATTTTACTTTTTAATGCAAGGTTTTCGGTGATCACGTCTGTTACTAGAAATGGGCCAATCGGTGCAAAGTCATCAAAAGCTTTTGATCGAGCCAAGTGCCAGTCTCTTTCATGAATATTTAATGCTGAAATATCACTGCCAATCGTATGCCCAAGTATATATGAGCTTGCCTCCGATATTTTTACATTTGAACACTCTTTACCAATAATAATTGCTACCTCCACCTCAACCCAAACTTTTTCTGTAATCTTTGGAATTTTAATTTTTGAATTATGTGAACAAATTGAAGTAGGCGACTTTAAAAAAACTATTGGCTCCGGATAAGATTCTTGGTCCCCAACTAAATCTTTATAATTCCATCCAACTCCTATTACTTTGCTTGGATTTACTGGTGGTAAAAAATCTAATTTTTCAAGATCCAGTTTTACAAGCTCTTCGCGATTAAAACTTGAACTAAATGGATCATTAATCATCAAATATATTTGGTCATTAACAAGCTCAATCCATTTTGGTTCTTTTTTATATCTTATTCTTGCAAATCTTTTCATTTAATTTTTAATATTCTTACCAGATTTTATAATATCGTCCATTACAGGATCATATCTAACTGTTGAAGAATCTTCAGCTTCCATATTTTTGAGCAGATACTCTGCTAGAACGAAGTCTTCTTCCCAATCAATATCAACATTAGCCAAACCCTCAAAAGAGTAATGCCCTATTTTTCCTGTATATACTCCGTATCCAGTAGTTTCATAATTTTCTATATAACTGCGACTTTTCCATATAGTTATAGCAAAATTTAAAGCTTTAATGGGTATTAAATCTTGAGATCTTGGATGTTGACCATCAGTTGAAAAATTAATTGGCTCACCTTTATAAAAGCAATGTGTTTTAATATCCTCGCATGCTAACTGAGTATCAAAATCATTATCAATAAAGTGCTCTATAGCCTTATCTAATTCTACAGTTTGAAGAAAAGGAGAAGTTGGATTAGCAACAGCAAGAATATCACATTGTATATTTTTGCAAAAATCATAAATATAATCATCTATCATTGATTCGCTTGTGGCTAAATTTGGATCTCTTTTGTAAAAATTAACATCATATCTTTTTGCTATTTTTTCAAACAATTCACTATCTGAGTTTATATATATTTCATCAACTAAAGTAGATTTTTTTAAGGTCTCTATCATGTAATAAATAAGTGGTTTATCTCCAAGCATTCTTAAATTTTTTGCTTGAACTCTCTTGGAGCCTAAACGAGCAGGAACCACTGCTATGACTTTCTTTTTTTTATCTTCCATTTTTTAAGTCCTTATTTCTAATTTAGAAATTATTTATAAATAAATTGAGATTAATCAAGCTATTTATACTAGCTCTGATAAATCGATTATTGATTTAAAATTCTCAATTTTTGAGATTTTTTTCATATTATAGTCATCTACAGAGTAGCGGCTTATATATAAAAAATCTATTCCTGCAAATTTAGCAGCTTTAAAATCAGCTTCTGCATCACCAATCATTAAAATATTATTATGGTTATATTTTGAACAAATATCCTTCACTAAATCATTTTTAAGCCTTGGAGAACCAAATATAGAAATGAAATAAGAATTAATACCTCTTTTATCAAAAACACCTCTTAGTTCCTCTTGTTCACTTCCAGAAGCAACGTATTTATCAAATTTTTGATTTTTTTTAAGGAAATTAACAACGCCTTTGCAAAATTTTGCTCTATCGTAAATTGTTTTGCATTCTTTGCTAAAATCAGAGATTATCTTATCGTATTTTTTTTGTTGGAAAGGTTCATTTAATATATTTTCAATAAAATACCTTGCGTGTAAGAATCTAGATTTTCCAAAATTAGATCTAAAATATTTAGTAAACTGTCTAATATGTTTCTTGTCATATTCTTTAAGCACTTTCTCAAAGGCTGCTAATTTCAAGTTTGTAGTATCAAAAATTACTCCATCACAATCAAAAATAAGAACATCATATTTATTTAAATTCAATATTGTATCCTCAAATCATATTAAAAAATTCAAACCTTTTTTAGTTATTATTTTCACAATATTCAACATATTTTATTTGATCTAAAACTCTTAAAGAGTAACCAGCTTCATTGTCATACCATAAAACAAGCTTTAGTAAGCTTCCACCAACAATATCGGTCCATCTTTTATCTATAACTGCGGAATGTCTATTTTTAACAAAATCTAAAGAAACTAATGGGTCTGACATTAACTCAAGAATTTCCCATTTTTGGGTATTAATGTATTCTTTAAATATTTCATGTATTTTATTTGTTGAGGAATCATTTGATAATTGAAGAGTAATGTCAGCACTACCAACTATTGCCGTAGGCGTTCTGTAGGAGAAAGAGCCAATATCACTTTCTTTGATTCTACTTAATACTTGTGCCGTTGCAGTAATCGCAGATGTAGGTTTTGGAATTAAATTACCTATGACTGATCTTCCAAGAGCATAATGATGATAAATTTCACCAGGAACTGACCAGCTACTTGATGCCCCATCCATTAAATTTTGGTAATTTAGCCATGGATGCAAAGTTGTAACTTGTCCACACTTAATACCAATTTTTTTATCCAGTAGCTCAAGTACAGGAGCAATGGCTGTTGCATCACAAATACTTGTAGCAATAACAGAATGATTATTTATATCAAGATTATGCTCATTGCATCCAAGCACCATTGTAAAATCTACATGATCTTCAGGAGCGTGTGTAACAAATACTTTTTTACACAAATCTTTATCAATAAGTACTCTTGAGTCAATTACATTTTGTTTTATGCCAGTTGCCTCAATTATATAATCTACTTCAGATTCTTTCCAAGGAGCGTCAAAAATTTTATTACAATTTGAAACAACAATACTTTTTCCATTTTCAAGTATAAGTTTGTTTCCAGAGACTTTTATTGAGCTATCTAGTGAACCGTAAATGGTGTCATAATTTAATGTGTAACAAATATTTCCTATGTCTGGATTTGCCTCATTGATTGCACATATTTCTACATCATCCATTTCAAGGGCACGTCTAAAAATTGCCCTTCCTATTCGACCTAATCCATTAATTCCTATTTTCATTTTTTTTTGCTCTTATTGATTTTTATTTATTAGACTATTCTATTTTGAATTTGATTATTGCTTAGGGCATTGTAAGCCATTTTAGCAGCTTTATATCTCATTTCTTGATAGCTTTCTGAAGAATAGTAGGCTGTATGGGGATTTATTATTATACGGTCAGCAAATTCTGATTTAAGGTCTATCCATGATGAAAGAAATTTATCTTCAATGCCAAGAGATGGTGGTTCTTCGGGAAGAACATCTAAACCTATTGCAGAAATCTTACCAGAAATAAGAGCATCATATAGACAAGAGTACGATGATAATAGGCCACCTCTTGCTGTATTAATCAAAATGCTCCCATTTTTCATAGAATCAATAAAACCTTGATTAATTAAACCCTTGGTTTCTTCTGTTAGTGGGGTATGTATTGAAATAATATCAGAACTACTTAAGAGTGATGCTAGTTTATTATGTCGCGAAGCACCTAAAACTTTTTCATATCCAGCAACTACGTAAGGATCATAAAAGTGAATATCGCCAACAATATTTTTCATTTTTAATGCTAAAGAACTTGCAATTCTTCCAGCTCCCACCAATCCTAATGTCATACTTTTTAGCCTTAGGGCATTAACATTAGTATTTTCTTGCCAAGGATTAGTATGATTTGGTTCAATCAATAGACTTCTAGATTTATTATTATAAAAACTCAAACATCTACCAAAATTCATAATCATAGCTAATGCGGTGTCACTAACCTCATCAACACCATAATCTGGATTATTGAAGACTTTAATATTGTTGCTCTTGCAATAATTCAAATCAATATTATCAAATCCAACTCCATATCTAACAATGGCTTTCACATTTGGGAATTCTTTTAAACTCTCTTCATTTGCTAAAAAATGCCAAACTAATAAAACTTCTATTTCTTTTTTATCAACATTTTCATCACCAAAACATTGCAGTTTGCTTCCTAAAATTTCTTTCTCTAAATCTGCTTCACTTATGTAGTCAGTTAGATAAATCATTCATTTGCTCCTTTATAATATTTAGTGTTTGTTTAGTATTGTCCTTTAAGTTATTGTATCCCCAGCCAGCAGGAAGAGTAATAATATTAATGTCTTCCCAGCCTAAAGAATCAAATTCAGAAACAAAATCGTCGACAAAAATACCTTTTTGGTTGCCACTATTTCTTTGAATATCCTCTATTAGTAAAAATTTATTATTTTTAAAAACAGATAGAGCCTCGTTGCCATAAATGTTATCGACGCCGAGGTTGGCTCCCTTAAACCACTTTTCAATTGCTTTATAGTTTTTTCTAGATACTACTGAAATTTGAACATCATAATCGTTTATTAGTTTGTAAAATGCAGAAATAAAAGTTGTAGGTGGATTTTCTAAAACCCAATCAGAATCTGATTGCGAATCAAACTTTTTATCTCTATATGAAAAAAAATTATGCTTAAATTCATTCAATTCTTCTTTACATATTGAATTTAATTTTGCTTTAAATGAATCTCGAATATTCTTTGAAGTTGGATTATTATTACCAAAAGCAATTTCGTGAAATGCAGCATCGATAAGACAATAATAATTCTCTGGAGGAATTACTAAATATCTATTGGTAATAGAACAGTCAATAATTTTTGATTTTAAAGTTAATTTATCAGTATTATCGATATTCTTGTATAGAATATTATTTTTATTTAACCAAACTACAAATGCACTATTAATACATTCTATTGCTGAATGAGCGATTACCCCATCAAAATCTAAATAAAATTTCATTTAGATTTGATTCCAAAATTTATATTTACCATTTATAAGTTATATCTTTCAGACTTATATTTATGCTCTCTGAGGGTTTATGAACGATGCTTGCTATATTTAACAGCATATTCGGCCCACTATCGCACCCTCTAAAAGCGACCCAAAGTCCAGGTGCAATGGTCAATCGTTGATAATTATCTTGTGATAATTTTGTTGAATAAAATTTATTTTTAGTTTTGGAATTATCTCGATCATCATAAATAACAAATTCGATTTCTCCAATTGGCACTAAAATATTCATATGCATTTCTTTATGTTTTTTCCATCCTTTTATGTCTCCAAAGTGTATAGATGAAAAATAAGCCTCACCAAATCCATTAAAATTTGGATCGGTACATTTCATTGCATGATAGATATTTCCTTGAGGATGCTCAATTTTTTTTAATTCATTTAATTTTACTCCGTCCATGATAATTTTTTATCTTTTGCGGCTACTTCATATGAATTAATTTGATTTATTGTATATTCATACATATCATGATTTTTTTTATAGAAATTGTAATACCACTCACTTGTATATTTTATTGTTTCTTTGTAGTCGAGATTTGCCTGCCAATTCAGATATGATAATGCTTTGTCACAATTAAGTTTTAACAATCCAGCTTCATGAAACGGAATATTATCTGTAATAGTAAAAGCATCATCTAAACTATCGAAATTCCAAAATTTACTTAAATCTATGATAATTTCTTTGACTGTGCGATTTTGTTCAGAATTTGGTCCAAAGTTAAATGCCTCACCATTCAAATTATTAGAGCCGTCAAGATTGGCGCCAAGAATAAGGTATCCGCTTAATGGTTCTAAGACATGTTGCCATGGCCTGGTAGCATTGGGGCTTCTAATCTCTGCTGGTTTTCCTTTATTCCATGCCTTCATACAATCGACAACAATTCTATCGCATGCCCAATCCCCTCCGCCTATTACATTACCAGCGCGTCCAATACCTAATTTTATATTACTTTTCTTATCTTTAATAAATGAATGATAATAAGACTTGATGATCAACTCAGCAGCTCCCTTCGAGCCACTGTAAATATCTTTCCCGCCCATTTGATCATTCTCTTTATAGCCCCAAACCTGTTCTACATTTGAATAAGCTTTATCGCTTGTTATAACAATAAGGTTGCAGGTGTGGTTAGAGCGTTTTACTGCTTCGAGTATATTTGCAGTTCCCATTACATTTGATGAAATTGTTTCTATTGGATCATCATAAGACGTTGATACTATTGGCTGAGCTGCTAAATGAAAAATGAATTCAGGCTTTTCGTCAGCGATAATTTTAATCATGCTATCAAGGTCTCTGATATCATATTGATAGTCAGAAATCTTCTCTTTTATCTTGAGACATTTATAAATTGATGGACTAGTAGGAATATTTTTTGAAATTCCTACCACTCTTGCACCTAGCTTAAGCAGCCATGTTGCTAACCAAGAGCCTTTAAAGCCGGTGTGCCCAGTTACAAGAACTTTTTTACCTTGATATTCGTTATTGAACATTCTTACTCCCTAATTATTATCTAATTATAATCTTTTAGATGATTGTAATGTTATAAAGCTATAGTATTTTTAAATTCTTGCTTTCTAATAACTTAAAGATTTTAATAGCTTCCTCAACAAACATATCTTGATATTTAACGTTCATAATTGATTTTATTTTTTTAGAGCATACATTAAGAGATTGATCTGCGTTATTGACATCGTTATTTTTATAACTTACAGGAATACTAATACCAAAATATTCTTTATATGCTTTCTTTACTTCATTAGCTACTTCTTTAACTGATAGCGTTTTGCCCCTTGAGAGATTATATGTTTCATTCATTGGGTTTAGCTTTAATAATTGAATCAATACTGAACAAACATCTCCCATCCATACAAAATCACGAACCGCTTTTCCATTACTATTCAATATTATTTCATTTTTATAAAAGGCTGATTTACTAAGATCATTTAAAATTAGATACCATTTGGTGCTATTAAAATCTTTTGGACAACCATAACTATTTGTTAAACGAACAATACTATATTTAAGATCCTGTAAGCCCATTGAAATAAAATATTCTGCAAATAAGTGAGACATCGCATAATCATTTTTTGGATTTGTTTTTGTTTCTTCATTTATAAAACCCTCAGATAATCCATAAACATGAAAAGTTGATAAATATATAAAATGTTTTACATTTTCAAGGTTCAATGCATTTAATAGATTTCTAGTTCCAAAACTATTAACTTCATATGAAAATTGAGAGTATCCCTCTAAATTTGTATCATTAGCACTTCCGGCATGAATGACATATTGAAACTTAAAATCCTTTAATTTGTCTTCAAGCTGCTTTCCATGAGATAAATCAGCAAGAATTAATTCATAGCTTCCATCAATTATTACTTCTTTAAAGGATTTAGATAATACAGTTACATTAAAATCTTTTACAGCCTCTTCAACGATCCATGACCCAAGATTTCCAAGACCGCCTGTTATTAAAAGATTTGGTTTATTCATAAGTAATATAAATAATTTGAGTGATTATGAAAAAATAATTTAAAATCTAATCCTCCCAAAGCTTCCATGGGGCATCTCCTGAATCCCATAAATTAGTCAGGATCTTTTTATCCCTGAGACTATCCATACACTGCCAAAAACTAGAATGCTTGTATGCATTTATTTGACCCTCGTTTGCCAAAGAAGATAGGGGTTCCATTTCAAAAGTAGTAGAATCACCATCAATATAATTTAATATTTCAGATTCACAAACGAAAAATCCTCCATTAATCCATGACCCATCGCCTTTTGGTTTCTCATTAAAGTTTTTAATAAGAGAATTTTCATCTATGTCAAGGGCGCCAAATCTTCCTTCAGGTTGAATAGCTGTCATTGTAATATGTTTTTGTGCTTTATTATGAGAATCTATTAGGTCAGCTATATTTACATTTGCAACAGCATCACCATATGTAAGTAAAAATTGATCATCACCAATCATATCAGCAACTCTTTTAATCCTTCCTCCTGTTAGCGTGTTTTGTCCTGTATCAACTAGATTGATTTTCCATGGTTCAGCTACATTTTTTAATGTTTTTTTAGAGTTATCTGATAAATCAATTGTAAAGTCTGTTCTATGTAAAAAATAATTATTAAAGAATTCTTTGATCGCATAACCTTTATATCCAAGCAAAATTATGAATTCATAATGCCCATAAAATGAATAATGTTTCATAATATGCCAAATAATCGGCATGCCGCCAATTTCGATCATTGGCTTTGGTTTGATGTCTGTTTCCTCAGAGATTCTAGTTCCAAATCCTCCTGCTAAAATTACTACTTTCATATTATATTTCTCCAAAAATATAATTATTAAGACAAACTTTGTAAGTCATGATATTACCTATTGTAAATCATACAATAAAGATACTCATATTGAATCTTTTTAAGATTTAAGCTGTCAAAAAATAATGTAATTTTCTTAAGTTTCTAATCAGAAAACTTTATCAAATCATTAACATATTCAGCAATTGCCAGAGATGATGTTAATCCTGGAGACTCTATGCCAAAAAGATTAATAAGACCTGGGAAGCCAATATTACTGCAATCTTGGATTTCAAAATCTTTAGGTTTATCATTAGGGCCTTGAAGTTTCGGACGAAGACCACAATAGTCTGGTTTAAGATTAGATTTTTTTAAACTTGGGAAATATCTTGAAATTGCTGAATAAAATTTTTCAATTTTATATTCATCAACACTGTAATCTTCATAATCTACATACTCAACATCAGGTCCAAATTTTACATTACCATTCATATCTATAGTGCTATGAATTCCTAGACCGTCTCCTCTTTTTGGCGGAGCTGGATATATAAGATGAGTAAATGGCTGCACTCCAGAAAGTGAAAAGTAAGTGCCTTTACAAAGATATAGATCAGGAATTAAGTCTTTTGGGAAACCATCGATATTTTTTGCAATACTTTGAGCAGATAGCCCTCCAGTATTGATAACAAATTTTGAATGTAAACAGTATTCTGAGCCATTGTTATCAAAGATAACTTTATATCCTGAATCATAGGATTTAATACTTTTTACTGGAGACTTAGGAACAAAAAATCCTTTTAATGACTCGATATCTCCAATAAGATTTGTCATAAAATCATGAGAATCTATAATTCCAGTTGAAGGAGAAAATAATCCACTACTACATTCAATCAGAGGCTCAATTTTATTAACTTCTTTTTTTGATAAAAAAATCAGATCATCAACCCCATTTGAAGATGCTAGTTCTGAAATATTTTTCAATTTATTTTCATCTTCAGAAGATGAAGCTACAATAATCTTTCCACACCTGTTATGACTAATATTTTTTGTTTTACAATATGAGTAGAGAAGCTCTTTTCCTCTTAAGCATAACCTTGCTTTTAAAGAGTTTTTTGGATAGTAAATTCCTGCATGAATTACCTCACTATTTCTGCTACTAATACCCTTTCCATACGAATCTTGACTATCTACAACAACACAACTTAAGCCTGATTCACATATTTTTTTTGTGATAGCCAAACCAACAACTCCACCACCAATAACAACACAATCAATTTTATCCATTTAATAAAATTTTTAGTAATTAAAATTATATTTTATATTTTTTTAGGCCAAAATGTTGTAAACCTAAAATATTGCACAAATTCACATTTGCCACTCCAGCTAAATTAGGCTTTGAACTTTTTATGTAAGTTTAGATTTTTTGCAGCTATAAGAATGGGACTTAAAAATAAATTAACTAAGGGTCCTGGATGAAAATGAGATTTTTTTCTATATGTTAGGCCATAGAATCCCCCCTTATGAGTACTATGATAACGACTGAAGGTTAATAATTTAAACATCATTATTGGATCACGATAGTATAATGGTATTATGATTGAATTGTATAAGTCTCCATAAAATCCTGCAAAACTCAGTCCCAAGGCATTTTTTTTGTTTTTACCCAAGTCACCACCTTTTGCTCTTTTAATCTTATGATTGTAACGCTTCATTACAGCCCCATCATTAATATAAGCTAAATTAACATGATAAAAAATTGCATACACCCAATACATAAATGATGAACGGACTGAATATTTTGAAATATGAGATAATATTTTTGCCTTAGTTCTTGGAAAAATAGTTAATACCAACTCATCATGATTTGAAAATTTTAAAAGATGTGACCAATCAATTTTATATATAGAATTAAAAATTTTTTTTAACTTTTCAGGATTACACTGGACTTCAAAAATTTCTTTATGTCCATCTTTAAAGCATAGATGCTTAATTAGGTAAACAGTATTTTTATCTTTTAGGCTGTCTAATATATTTTCGACACTGCCACTAGAGTAATAATCGTCAGATGCTAAAAAATGAATCCAATCACCTCTAGCTAAGTTTAAGCACTTCTTCCAATTATTAGATGAACCTAATCTTGTTGAAGATTTTACTAAAATTAAACGCTCATCTTTAAAGCTTTCTAATATAGAAATAGTACTATCATCTGAACAATCGTCTGAAACTATGACTTCAAAATCATTCCTATCATTTTCTAATAAAGATGAAATACATTGTTTAATATATGCTTCATCATTATAAGATGGTACTAAAATTGATAACTTTAAATTAGGATTTTGCGATTTAATAATAGAGTTAATCATAAAAATTTCATGTTGTTATCAATTATAAATAAATTTACATATTTTTTTTGTCTTTATTCCAACTATCAATAACTCTGACAACCCCTTTTGACCAATCAGAACTTTTAAAATTAAAAGTTGATTCAAATTGAGAGATATCCAAAACTGAATATGTTGGACGCTTTACAGGAGTTGGATATTCTGAGGATGTAATTACATTTACTGTTGGTTTTTTTTTATAATTTACGCCAATAAAAGCCTCATCAAAAATAAATTTTGCAAAATCAGACCAAGAGCATGAATGACTTCCTGCATAGTGATAGGTCCCAATAATCTTATCATTTTTCAAAAATTTGAATGTATGAATTATAGCTTTAGCTAAATCTTGAGCATAAGTTGGACTTCCAAATTGGTCACCAACTACTCGAACCTCGCTATGGGATTCACTTAAATTCAGCATAGTTTTAACAAAATTATTACCATATTCACTGAAAACCCAAGCTGTTCTAATAATTAAGTATTTGCAGTTTGATTTTTTAACAGCTAGTTCTCCGTCTAGCTTGGATTTGCCATATACACATTGTGGGTTGGGATTGTCAGATTCTTTATATGGTTTGCTTGTTTTACCATCAAATAAATAATCAGTTGAAATATGTATCAGCCAACTATTTATTTTTTTACATATTGAAGCTAAATTGGCCACGGCTATTTCATTTACGATAGTGGCAGTTTCTATATCTGTTTCAGCCCTATCAACATGAGTATATGCAGCCGCATTAATAATAATATCAGGATTTATATCCAGTATGGTGATGCTTGTTTGTTTAAAATTACTTAAATCAATTTCCTTACGAGATGCAAACACAACATCGAGCTTTAAATTTAAAAATTGATCCTTAAGACATCTTCCAAGCTGACCATGGCTTCCTAAAACAAGAATCTTCATTTTTTCATTTAAAAGTGTCTTTAAAGAATGGTGCTTGAGAATCTTTTTCTGACAGAATGGGTATAGATTTTGTTGGCCAAGGAATTTTTAGGTTCGGATCATTCCATATAATTGATCCTTCATCACTTGGATCATAGTAATCTGTAACCTTGTACTCAAAGTCAGCATAATCAGAGAGGACCAAAAAACCATGGGCAAAACCAGGAGGTACCCAAAACTGTTTTTTATTTTTATCAGATAAAATTACAAATGTGGATTCACCAAAAGAAGTAGAATTAGGCCTTATATCTATGGCAACATCAAAAACCTTTCCTTTTATAACTCTAACAAGTTTTCCCTGCGGTTTTGTTTTTTGGAAATGAAGACCTCTCAATACATTTTTTGAAGATCGTGAGTGGTTATCTTGAACGAAAGGTAATTTTATACCAGCTTTTTCAGAATATCGTTTATCTTGAAAACTCTCCAAAAAAAACCCTCTATCATCACCATGAACTTTTGGTTCAATAATCACACAATCTTTAATTTTTGTTTCTTTTACTATCATTAATATGAACTCACAATATTTTTTAAATATGCTCCATAATTTGTCTTATTGAGTTTTTTAGCCTGAGCCAATAATTGCTCTGAAGTAAGCCAGCCTCTCTTAAATGCTATTTCTTCGAGGCATGCTATTTTTAATCCTTGACGCTTTTCAACTGTTTCAACAAAATGACCTGCACTCAACAAACTTTCATGAGTGCCGGTATCAAGCCACGCAAAACCTCTTCCTAATAATTCTACTTTTAAATCTCCTCTTTTTAAATAGCATTGATTTATGTCAGTTATTTCAAGCTCTCCTCGGGCAGACGGAGATATACCTTTTGCAATTTCGATAACATCATTATCATAGAAATATAATCCAGTAATAGCATATGATGATTTTGCAATCTTTGGCTTCTCTTCAATTCCTAAAACATTTCCTTGATGATCAAATTCAACCACTCCAAATCGTTCAGCATCTTTAACATGATATCCAAATATAGTAGCTCCACTCTTTCGATTCACTGCAAAATCTAGCTTATTTGTGAAATGTTGACCATAAAAAATATTATCACCAAGGACAAGAGCTACATTACAGTTACCGATAAATTTTTCACCTAAAATAAATGCTTGAGCAAGACCATCTGGACTAGTCTGAACCATATATTCAAAACTTACTCCAAATTGAGAGCCATCACCCAAAAGTTTTTCATAATTTTCTATATCTTCTGGTGTGGATATTATTAAAATATCTCTGATTCCAGCTAACATTAAAACTGATATCGGATAGTAGACCATAGGCTTGTCATATATTGGTAATAATTGCTTAGAAACACTCTTAGTAATTGGATGCAGTCTTGTACCTGTACCTCCTGCTAAAACAATACCTTTTATATTAGATTCCATCATAGTTATACTTCTAGGACTTATTTGTCATGAATCATACGGCCATCAATTTCCATGCTATTAACAATTTCATGCCATTTCGTGATTTCATTGTACCAATCTAGGGTAATAGTTTTTATATTCTTTTCTAGATCACCTGATTTCAACTTTTCTAAAATTTCAATTGCGCCATCTTCTGCTTTATATTTTGCAAAAAAACCTAATTTACGGATTTTTTCAAAAGATACATTGTATGATCGAATATCCTTATCACCATACCACTCAATCTCTACATCATCACCAACAACTTCTGCAATTCTCTCAGCCAGAGGTTTCAACTGATATACATTTTCAGGAGATCCTGAATTAAATATCTCGCCATTTATTTTTTCGGGATCTTGGTTAAGCATAAAAATAATTGCGTCTGAAGTATCACTAACATGAATCATTGGCCTCCACTGATCGCCATCTCTCATCAAGGGTAATGTCCTATTTTTCCATGCGCCATGAGTCATTCCATTTATTGCTAAATCAAACCGCATCCTTGGAGAATAACCAAAAACTGTTGCTTGCCTTAAAATTGTCACACAGAAGTCATTATCAGCGAGAGGTAGTATTTCTATCTCAGCCATTTCATTAGCTTTTGCATAATGAGTTAAAGGATTAGTTTCTGAGTTCTCTGTTGCAATTGAATCTCCTTTTTGAAAACCATAAATACTGCAAGATGATGGCAGAATGTATCTACTAACACCTAGACTTTTTGCTAGAGAAGCAGTTTTGGCTCTTGATTTATAGTTAATTGCGTATGTAGCATCTTCATAAGCATCACCAGCAGGATCATTTGATATTGCCACCAAGTCAATTACAGCGTCTTTACCTTTTATTAAATCAGCATCGATATCTCTTGAATCACATCTCACCTTTTTAAGATCTACATTATTAGGCAAAGTATCACCAAAAAAAAACCTATCTATAGCAGTAATCTTATGACCTTGATTTAGTAGTTTAGGAATTAGCACGCTACCAATGTAACCGGAGGCACCAGTAATTAATATATTCATAAAATTCTCTTTGTTAGGGTAAGTTAAACAACATTATAAACAATAACTATATCAGAAATAAGATCATTTAATATTTATGTATCAAGAAGTTTTTTCCAGTTATCCATATTAGAATTTAATTGAAAAAACTGTAATTTTTTTGCTTTATTTGTATCGTGCAATAGCTCTTTTAGGCAGGATTTAAATGATTGATGATCCGACACAAATTTCACGTCATCAAAACCCCTAAGGGGACTCATATCTAGATCTTTGTAATTTCTTGCAGTAATTACTTTTTTTCCCAAAGAATATGCTTCTGCAGCAACAGATGATACATTGCCTGTGAATACTAGATCAGCTTGTAATATTAAATCTCCTATTTTGTTATGCTCTATTCTTGCATTAATGCCATCAAGATCATTCGACTTTAGATGACAGGATGGATGTGGTTTAAAAACTACCTCTACTCCATCAAGACATTCTTGAATCTCTAAGGACTTAAGAAAAGATAGAATAAACATAGTATCAGCTCTTAAAAAATCACCTAACACAAGCAAGACTTTATTTCGGCTAATACTATCCCTATTAACTAAATCATTAAGATACAAATATCGTAAGGACTCCACTTCAATAATGTCTTTATCGGGATACCCACTTTGTAACATTAATGACATATCATTCACCCCATTTACAGCAAGATAATTTGGTCGAGGTATAAAACCAGAATCATCAGATTTGTAACATTTCGAATCATTAAAGTAACGTAAATCCCAATACCTTATCGTGGAATGAGCGAAACCAATTAAGATATTTTCTTTATTTTTAAATGAAGCTATTAGACCCATTTCCCATGGCTGATTCTCTGCAAGATATATAATTTTAGGTTTTTTAGGAGTAATTTCAGCAATATACTCAAATAAACATAAATAATAGATCGAACTAAACATTTCTATACCAAATAATGAACGATTCACATCTTCTTGAATGAGTGGCCAATATATGTGGCTATCCTTTTTTAAGCTTTCTTTTATCTTGTAGCCTTTTGTGAGAATAAAAAATATGTCTTTAATAATTTTTTTTAAAACACTCCATTTAAAAAAAGATGATAGACTTGAATAGATGTTAGAATCATTTTTGTTTTCTTTTAGATTTTTAAAAGCTTTGTAGGTAGAAAAAAAATTAAAATTTCTAGATGGTAAATATAGCCAATTCGAAGACATATTTTTCTTGACTAGATAATTTGGAAGTGGTCCCCAAAAATTAGTATTAAATTCTTTAAAATTAGCGCATTCGACCTCAGCTTTTGAAAGATAAGATATAAAAATATTATCTGGAGATGATGAGCGCCATCTAGTATGACCCAATAATGCAAATGGTATTGAAAATAAAATTTCTCGTAAAAGCCAAACAAGTCCTTTAAAGAAATGAAAAAAACTTGAAGAAAATTCTAATGCTAATACATCTTTTACACGGTTATTTTGTTTAATTATTTTAAAATCAAATTTTCTTTCTTGACATAATAATTTGAGTGCATTTATTAATTTCTTATTGCGAGATTGGACATAAATTTTATTAAAATTATTTTCATCGAGAAATAATTCTAAAGCCATTAACTTAATTATATTTGTTATTTCAGGCGATTTTGCCCAATTACTCTTTTCAACAAGCAATGTCATCCACCAAAAACTAATATTATTTCTAATTTTTAGAAAATCTAATATCGTCACTCCATTGATTTTTGACTTACCTAAATCATGAATTAGCTTGAGATATTTTGATTTTAATTTGTCTGAGTTGCTTTCTAATATTTCAGTTATTGAAAAAGATTTTTTATCAATATTAAAAGCTTTATTCCAAAAAACTTGAGGACAATCTAATAAAGACTTTGGCAAATGATTTATATCTAAAATACACAATGTTTTATTTGTTAAATTCATTGTGGATATTTTCAAATTTTTATAGTTTTTATTATGATTTTTTATATTTATTTGGTCATTAAAAGACGAACTTTTGCTAAATCTCTTTCTGTATCGACAGCTGATGTATTAAATTTTGTGGGAACCATCTTAACTTTATAACCATTTTCTAGAACTCTCATCATATCAACAGACTCGATAATCTCGAGTGTAGTTGGTTCCATACTTTGATAATTGAATAAGAATTCTCTTGTAAATGGAATCACACATACTTGTTTCTTCATCGGTACATCTATGTTAAATCGCTGAGTAGGAATAGGCTCACGAGAAAAGCACATAGCATTATCTTCTTTATCAAGAACAACCTTTATACAATTTCTATCCTCGAATTCTTCTTGTGACTTAATATCAGCGACTAAATTAACAACTTTTATTGATCTATCATTAATCATGGGTGTAACTGCTTCAGTTATCATATCTGGATCAGTCATTGGCTCGTCACCCTGAACCATGACGATAATATCGTATTCAACTTGATCATGTTGCTCTATAATTTTTAGTGCTTCGGCAGCTCTATCTGAGGCCCTTTCATGATTCTTACTTGTCATAACAGCTTGCCCATCGATGCTATCTATATAGTCAAATATCACATTATCACAAGTTGCAACAATTGTTTTTGTGATAAGCTCACACTTCTTTACTCTTTCGAATACATGACCGATCATAGGCTTGTTATTAATTTCTGCCATTGGTTTTCCTGGAAACCTTGAGCTTCCCATTCTTGCTGGAATTATTGCTAATATATTCATAATTAATATTAAATTTCTATTATTTTTTCTTACTTACAACCATAATATGTGAACTTGAGCATGTGTCTTGGATTGTTTTTTGCATAGAGCGTTTATCCTCCTCCGAGGCTAATTCTAAAAAACTCTTCCAAAACTTATCTTCTATATTCGTTAACCCATTTATCATAATATCAATGTCTAATTTACCTGGGGTTGAAATTTCTAAAGAACTTAACCCTACTCTTTCAAGAAGAATAGGTATAGATTTGGGATTTAAGAAGTTCAAATGATGAGGTGGTGATACTGACTTAGAATGATTCCATAAAGTTCTTATATCAACACCAGTTCCAGATAAGGTTGTGAAGATAAATAAATCACCAGCTTCCATAACATTATGTAAACTTTTCATAAATAACTCTGGAGAATGAAGATGTTCGAAAAGCTCAAAACTTACAAATACCTTTCTTCCATGAGGCAAATCAGACTTATTGACTGTTTCTAAAAATTTCTCAATAACAATTAAATTTTTGTCTCTGCATATCTGAGCTAATCTGGGGCCTGGCTCTATTACGATTGATTTCTTTTTAGTTAAGTCCTCTATTTCCTCACTAAAGATTCCGTATCCTCCGCCAATATCAACTACAGAATAATCCTTATCAACTAACCATTTGTCAATTATTCTTTTTACGAGCTTTGCTTTTGGCTTCCATAAAAGCTCTCTCCTTGCTTCCGCTGTTTTCTTATAAAAGGTTGTTGCCCAATATTCAGCTGATGGAGCTTCGGTATAATACTTATCAAAGGATGATGCTACAGGTCTAGGATTTACAAATAGAGTATAGCATTCCTTGCATTCTTCATAGTCAAATCCAGATTTATTAAAGGAAAATTCGCCTTTAGCACCACAAGCAGGACATTGAATTGATTCTCTTTCACAATGTCCAAAGTATGTTTTAGTGTCTTGAATTGTTAAGGCTAAATATTCATCAAATATATGCTGAGGCCTTATATCTTCTTCTTTCATTTAAATCCTTTTGTATAATATCTTACAGATTTTAAAATTAAAGTGACAGAAGTATAATTCATATTATTTTTTTAGAATTCTGTCATTAACATATATGACGTCAACCCAATCTGTTCTTCCGTTCATTGGATTTTTAGAAATATGACTTATATCATAAATCCTAAAATTATATTTATGTAAATATTTTTCAATATCCGAAAAGGATAAACTTTTTTCATAAAAATCAAAAAACATTAGTTCTGTTAAAACTACGTCAATATTGTCTAATTTTTCTTTAAGACCCTCCAAAACCTCTACTTCATGACCTTGGGTATCAATTTTAAGAAAATCAATATGTAAATCTGATTTGAGAGTACCAATATATTCATCTAATCTGATAACTTTCACTTCTCTATTTTTGTTGAGTGAATTTATATAATGATCTTTTTCTTCACTGCTATGTTCTTTAAGATTATCTAGTTTTATTGAGTCATTGCTATTAGTATTGATCTTGTTAAAACCAGATACACCAGAGTTAATGTCATGGGTATAAAAAGTTTGCTTTTCTTCAGAAATATTACCAGCAGCGCACATGTTTATATATATTTCACCATTATTAAATTTTGATGCTGTCTCCATCAAACTTTCAAGACACTCTTCTTGAGGCTCAAAGCAATGTATGGTTGAATTAGGCCACCAATTTTTAAAATCATATATAGAGCTACCATTATTGGAGCCAACATCAAATATACAAGGATCACTTTTATTGATTAGGTTTTTTAGTGTTTTTTCAGTATCCCATTGATTGATATATTCAGATGTGCGTTCTTCATTTGAACCTTGGTTTTTAGGAATTGATTTCATGATTAATCTTGAATTAGGCTGCGTTTATAATCTGCTTGAGACCTTAACATTACAGAATCTAAAGAAAATGCAATAAATTGATATCCCTCATCAATTCTAATTTTCAGTTCTTTACGTGAAGCTTCAACAACATGAATACCTAATGGAATATTTTTTGATTTTGCAGACTTATTGATTTTGTCAAGTGCATTTAAAAACTCTTTTGAGTTAAACTCAGCTGTCTTGCCGATTGATGCAGAGAGATCATATGGCCCAATAATTATTGCATCTAGTCCATCAACATCTAATATTTTATCAATATTTTCCATCCCTTGAGCAGTTTCAATCATAGCCACTAATAGAGGAGACTGAGCCTCTTGCTCGTAATCTTTAAATCGACCACCAAATAAATTTGCTCTATGAAAAGCAACTCCCCTCTTCCCAGAAGGAGGCCAGCAACAATTATCACGAACGTTTTCAAGTTGAGAAGCTGTTTCTATCATCGGTACAATTACTCCACCTGCTCCAGCATCCAGGGCCTGCTTACAATCTTTTGATTTTCCTTCAGATATTCTTACTAATGGAAGTGTTTTTCCAAGTTCTAAGGCTCTAAAGATATCAGGTAGCTGATTAAGAGACATTGAGCCGTGCTCCATATCAATAGCAACCCAGTCATACCCTGATGAGCCCATAATTTCTGCAACAGAAGAATTAGGTAATTGCATCCAGCTTCCTATTGATTGATCACCAGATTTTAATTTTTTTCTAATTGCTTTAATCGCCTCAGTTCTATTCATATAGGTACCAAATATAATCGTTAAATTTATTTATCTGCATCTTTATCACAGTCTTTTATGATTTCTAAGAGCCCTTCACCTAAATCAATATAAGTTTCTGGAATATATTTCTGTGCTAAATCAGGCTGATAATGATAGGGGGTTCTAGTGTAATGGCCTTCATATTTTTTATTACTAAATTTAATTGAAGATTTTGGTAATCCAATTATTTCAGCAAGCATATTTAGTAAATCACTAATGTATGTTGGCTGATGTCCCGTTAAGATTAACCTTTTATTTTTAAATTTTTTCTCTAAGGCTTGAACTGAGGCAGAGGCTGCATCTCTTACGTGAATATACTCCCTTGAAGCATTTTTATCGCCTTCATATTCAAGGATTTTATCTTTTATGGCGCCAGCAACAATTCTTCTCAAGCCGTTTCTAGAATCTGCCCTAGGACCATAAAGAGATCCATATCTCAATATTGTGAAATCTAAACCAAAAGTTTGATAATATTGTTCAATAAACATTTCTGCTACTTTTTTACTACATCCATAAAAACCACCTTCTCTACTGTTAACATAAACAGAACTTGCATAAATAAATCTATCTACTTTATGTTCTATACATCCTTCTAAAATATGACAATTACCTAATATATTTATATTTATTGATGTAATTGGCTTAGTTAAGGCTTCATTTAAATCAGAAAGAGCCGCAAAGTTATATACAGCTGAGGATCCTTTGATTGTTTGCGAAACTAATTCACTGTCAGATAAGTTGCCAACTACCATCTCTTGATTAGGTCGCAAATAATTTGATGATTTTACATCATAAATAGTTACATTATATCCAGAATCTGATAAATCATCTGCCACATGCGATCCAAGAAACCCGCTTCCTCCAAATACTACTACTTTTTTCAAAATGCTAACTCCCTAATTACATAGTATATTCTGATTCTGGAACAATATTCTTTAATTTTTTATTAGTAAAAAATCTCACAATTTCTTCTGTTGCCTCAATCTCCATTTGATTTCTACAATCTATGGACATTGATCCCATATGAGAAGTCAAAAGGCAAGACTCAATTTCACAAAGTGGTCCAGAGTATGGCTCAATATCAAAACAATCTATTGCTGCACCTCCAATCTCATTCAAACGCAATGCACTCTCTAAATCACATTCATTAATTATTCCTCCTCGAGCAGTATTTATTAAAAGGACATCATTTTTCATTAAATTTAACTCTTTTGAAGTAATCATATCTTTAGTTGCGCTTGTTAAAGGTACATGTAAGGAAATAATATCCGATTCTCTATAAATAGTTTCTTTATCTACCCACTCTAGGTTTAATTCTGGTGCGACATCCAAATTTGGAGAATCATCATTTACCAAGACACGAGTTATTCTAAATCCTGCTAATCGCCTTAAAACTTTTCCTCCAATTCTACCAGCACCAATTATTCCGATAGTAACTTCCGAAATTCTTCTACCGAAAACACGATCCCATTTTTTTTGATGCATCATTAAGTTTGATAAATGCGTTCCTCTTAATAATGAAAACATATTGCCAATAGCAAGTTCAGCTACAGCAGGTGCAGGAGCATCTGGTGTATATGTAACTATAATATTCTTATTTTTAGCACTAATTAGATCTACGTTATCTAAACCTACACCAACACGACATATAATTTTTAAGTTTGAGGCACTCTCAAGTACAGACAAATTTATTTCTTCAGTACCAGCGATTATTCCATCATACTCAGAAATTATTTCTTTTAATTCATCAGCAGTAAGTTTACGATTTAATGGATTAATAGTGTAATTAATATTAGATGACTCTAATAACTTTAATGCTGAGTTAGTTTCTGCAAAAGGAACTGTTGTTATAAGGACTTTCTTCATGTAAAACTTTTAATTTATTTTTATAAACTCCACATTGTTTGATGATATCACAGTCTTGTTCTCTTCAATGTATTCAGGTAAAAGTATAATTGTAAGCAATATCATAAGACCAAACATGTTAAAAATATCACCAAAAAAATAAAGATTAAAAACTATATATGTATTCAAAAGTATCATTAAGCCCAGGCTTGTTGAAATATTTATATTTCTGCTCCTAATGATTTTAAACATTGGTCGAATAAGAAAATATAAAAAAAACCAAAAAATTACTAACCCAATCATTCCATATGTATCTATTAGGTTGCTTAGTAAGCCATCATCATCACATGAACTTTTATCACACGCTCCGTAGGCTTGTCCAAAAAAAGACAGGGTTTGCAGTCCTCCTTCTCCAATATCAGATGAAGCACTCATTAGTCTATTGAGTATAAAACCATCTATACCAGTAATTTGAGCTAGTAATGAAAAAAGTAATGGTAATACAAAAATTGGAAATAAAAAAACTACAGAGGAATATAGTATTGGTCCAATAACTCTTATTAAAATTAAAAAAAGGGAAATAAATAAAATTAGTATTGAGCTTGCAGAAGAGATAAATATTAAAGCAGCAAGATGCAATAAAATTGACCAAAATTTTAATAATGATTCAGTTTTAGAAATTAAAATAGAAGCTAGTGTTACAAGTAAAAGTGAGGATATATATTTTGGTTCTGTAGAAAAAAATATTGATCTATTTATCTTAAACCCATATATATTTACATCCAAGCCCCAAATACATCTTTCTATTAAACCTAGTCCATATGGAGCAACATAATCACAACCATTCGCTCTTGACCACTCTTCACCATCTATTACTACATTAAATTGAGAAATATCACCATTGTTTATTGTAAGAAGAAGAAATTGTTGAAGAATGATAATTAAAGAAACGAATCCACCAATATATCCTAAAACTTTAAAAACAAAATATGCATTATATCTCACCATTAAAGAGAGGATTATTAAAAATAAAAAAACAGCATATTTTGCCGATATAAAGCTATCACCAAAGATAAATTCATGCATGAAAAAATATCCTGCCAAACAAGCAGAAACTATGATTAATTTTTTTTGTGAATGCCGAATATATAAACTGCCATGCGAAAAAACAAGATGGAGTAGGAAAAGCATAACAACTAGGATAAATACCAATGTCATTAATGCTGTGTTGCCTGCACCCCCCAATACATAATGAGTTACCAGTAAATTTCTACCTGATGAAAAAAATATCAATATAACTAAAGCTATAAAAAGCTTATCAATATGATTCTGTATAAGCCTATTCATAAATATATTTAAAGAAAAAATTTAATAAAAATACCAATTAAAATTATAAATTACCTAAAATTTGATCTGGAGTGCCTACTTCAACAATTGAGCCATTATCAATTTTATAAATTCGATCACAAAATCTTAGAGTATTTGTTCTATGAGCAACAACTATCATAGTTTTTAATCCTTTCATTCTTGTTATTTCATTAACTACCTCTGCCTCAGTTTCTGAATCCAACGCACTTGTTGCTTCGTCAAATACTAAGACATCACGAGAATGAAAAATTGCACGCGCAAGGGCAATTCTCTGTCTTTGTCCTCCTGAAAAACGAACTCCACTCTCGCCAACATTTGTAAATATGCCGTCAGGCAAATTGTCTACCACTTTTGATAGTTGCGCTTGAGCAATACTGTTTTGTATAAGATCATTATTTGCATCTGATTCACAAACTTCAGCTAATTTAATATTTGAACTCAATGCTGCGTTAATCATAAGGGATTCTTGAGGAATATAAGCTAGCATTTTTATCCATTCATTTTTAATTTTATCTAATGGCTTTCCATTTAAAATTATTTCTCCATTCACTGGTTTTAGAAGTCCTAATATTATGTCAATTAAAGACGTTTTTCCCGAGCCAGAGGGACCTATTACACCAATAGACTCTCCCTTGCGAATCTCAAGATTTATATCATTTAGAACATTGGTTTTAGAGTTAGGATATGAATAAGAAATATTCTTTAGCTTTATAGACTTAAAAGTTGGAATTTTTTCTTTTTCAATATTTTTATTTTCAGCGTTGTACAAATCATAATCGATTTCATTAGGGTTAATATTTAAATTTAACCCATTTATAGTTTTAAATAATCTATCAACGGTATTTTTTTGCGCTCTGAGCTGAAGAATAGTTGAAGAAAGAATATTTACACCAGGTAGTAACCTTATTGCAGCAAATCCGAACATAGCCAAAGTAGCAAAAATTTCAGAGGAATCCTCAGACACTAGAATTTCAGACGCTGATATAGTTAATACAAAGAATCCCATAATAGAAAATTCAATAAAATACCTAGAGCCAGTATTAATTAGTAGTGATTTTGCATGAAGTTCTCCATATGTTTGTGCATTTGTAATATATCGGTCATAAAAAAAACTCTCCTTACCAAGGACTCTTACTTCTTTAATCCCATCCATGGATTGCTTTACAGCTTGAACTAGATTTGCATTTGCTTCATTAATTTTTTTACCATATAGAATCATTGTTGATTTGAAAAAATTACTATAAATTAAAACTAAAAAACCGAGCCCAAAGCTTAATATTAGAACTAGTAATCCATTCACAGATACTAAAAAAGAGAATAAAAATAAAGCCAAAATCACTTCTGCAAATGCTTTTAAGCTCATATAAAGAACATTATTGGTGAAATACATAGATAAAACTGTAGTGTTAGCAATTGCATCAGAGCTATCCATTTCAATAAATTCATCATAAGCCATATTTTGATAAGTCATCATAAGATCTGATCTAAGGCCAACCTGAATATCGCGGCAAAAATTTAATATTTTTTTATTTATTAATACCGCGAAGACTAATCTAAATCCAAAAATAAGAATCATACTAATTCCAATGAAGGTTAAAGGTGAAATTTCTAAATCAAGAAAATTAATTACATTGACTAAAATAGCAATATCGTTGATTTTTTCTTGATCCATAGCAATTCCTATATATGGTCCAAGCATACCAATACCTACCAAATCAACTAAAGCAAGAATACAAAAATAAAGTACGAATAATGGAAGTCTTTTTTTATTGGTTCTTAATATTTCGTATGATTTTTTAATAGTTAAAAAAATTGTTTACTCCTTCATTAATAATATTTTAAGTGTTTAGCAATTGTATTTATTATATTTGAGTTCTTCTTAGAATAGTGATTATTAAAATTGATTACAGCCTCTTGAACATCATTACTGAACCACCAATTATCGATATCATCCCAGATATGAGTAAGATGAGATGCTGCACTTTGCGGAGAAAAGTGTAAGACTTTAACTTTGATTAAATAATTAAAATAGTTCATAGCCTCTTCATTTAGTTCCCAATGATTAGGGTTCCAAAATAAGATACTAGGCATATTGACACTAAAAGTTTCTAGGTATGTAGTTGCATTATATGTGCCTATAAAAATACGACTCTGAGTAAGAGAGTCTAATAATGTTTTTTTTCCATTATCAAAAGAAATGCTTTCTATTTCAGATTGCCATCTTTCTTTTTGATTCCAGTCTCTGTCAAGAGGGTAAAGTCTAATTTTTAGCTTTTCTCTAATATGCTTGGGAAGAGCTTTTGCAAAATCTAATTGACTCGTAAAATAATCATCCATTTGACTGGCTATTGGCACACTATACAAATAATAACTGAATTTTGGTAAAGTCATCGATACAAGCAAAGCATCTCCATCTGTTTTACTTTTCATTTTTGATTGCCTTGATTTAAAGTTACCAACAGGAATTATTTTTTTTTGCTTACTATTGCTCCATCCCCAAGACAGCCATTTATCTGATATTTTAAATTGATGAGTTTCATGAATAGCCATTGGAGTCATTCCAAAATTACCACCATGTTGGCCAATTATAAGCTTAGATCCCAAATCAACTTGATGCCCAGCCCAGCATTTAAAATTTTCATCTGATGCATATGAATTGCTGGTAAAGATTGACTCTGGAGCGTTAGGCCATCCTTGTAATTTTGTAGTTTGCAATAAGGATTTAAAGCCTTCTAAATAAATCCGAGGTATTAATTTAAAAATATAGTTATTTAACACGTCTTCAAAATCATTAGACGATTCTGGTTTATTCAAGAGATCAATATTGTCTCGAAATTTAGAATTATTTATAAAAGAATATCTCTTGGGCTCATTAAACCAAAAAACTGGGAATTGTTTTAAACGAATATGAAGAAGAATTTGTTTTATAAAAGACATTTGAGGGGCAATAATAAAAATACTTTTGTTAGCAGAAAAGAAATGAGATAGTTTATTTGATAGTTTAATTATCTTAGATTTCAGTAGATTTTTTTTTGAGATTTTTTTTTGAGATTTTTTCTTGATAACATCATTTTTAACATAGTTAACTGAAACCTTAGAACTAAAATGGGTTTTTAATAATAAACTATAAAGAGTTTCATTCCATTCGTCCGTTTCAATAATATGATTAAATGAATCCATATCATCAGCAACTAAAGATGATAAGTCATTACCTAAAGAATATTTTATTATGTTATTTTCATTCTTAAGAGCCTTATCTAACATATACCATCTATCAAATAATATCTGTATACATGTATAAAGCCATGGTCCTATCAAAATTCTCCAAAAACGATTTGAGTATGAAGTGCTATGAATTTTATTTAGCTCATTAGTAAACTTTTCTAAAAAAATTTCATATGTTAACTCTAAGTATTTGTAGTCATTTGCTAGTTTTTTACGATCATCCCAATGATATTTAACAATTTCAAAATCTAACGATGACCAATATGGTTTTCTTGAAAATGAACAACACCATGAGCCTAAAAATATTATAGGTTCTTTTTTTGGCCACGTTGCTTCAATAGCTGTTGTAACAAGATTCCTTGCAATCACCAAGCTGATCTTCCACCATCAACAACAATATTTTGTCCATTCATATAAGAAGAGGCATCGGAACAAAGAAATTGAATTGTTGACCTATATTCATCTTTGTTTGCCATACGATTTAATGGAATAAGATTTGTCAATCTATTAATAAATAATTCGTCTTGGCCATTTAATACGCCCCCTGGAGATAGAGCATTACATCTGATGCCCTTACTTGACCAATATGTAGCGAGATACCGCGTTAATCCTATTAAACCTGTTTTAATTACTGAATATGTTACTGGTTTTACAGGTTGTTTTTTTTCAGATAATCCTTGTTTTCTATAAAGTCTTTGGTCTGGAGAGAATACAGATAAATCAGAAGAAATATTAAGGATTACACCTCCTTTTTTATCCTCGGCCATTTTAGATCCAAAAATTTGACTGCATAAAAAAGCTCCAGTAAGGCCAACATCTAATTGCATATTCCAATTATCTATACTTAAATTTTCAAAGCGAGAATTTTCTTCTAATCCGTTATTTCTTGAAACCTTCGGATCGATTGCTGCATTGTTAATCAGAATATCAACACGTAAATTTTTATTAATTAGGCATTCTGAGACCTTAGTAATGCTATCTGTATTTGTTACATCCATAACTTTAATAATAATTAATTCAGTTTTAAACGACTTAGTTAATTTTTTTCTTGTAACCTTTAGTTTTTCCAAAGAAATATCAGTTAAAACAACAGTAGCTCCAGACTCTAAAAGAGCAAAAGCATGTTCTTGGCCCAATAAGCCTGAGGCGCCAGTTATAAGAGCTACCTTTTTTTCTAAATTAAATTTTTCAAATGCCATATTATGTTCCCTGCTAATGCTATGAACGAGTCTGTCCACCATCTGTTGTAACAATAGTGCCTGTCATAAATTTAGATAAATCCGATGCTAACCAAAGAACTAGACTAGCAACGTCTTCTGGAGAACCAAATGTTCCTAAAGGTACATCATTTTTTAACATTAAATTGACTGATTTTGGATCCATTTTAATCTTTTTTGACCATATAGATCCTTCAAAATTAATATTTCCTGGAGCTATTGAGTTAATTCTGATTCCATCTTTAGCTAATGGCAATGAGATTGACTTTACATAAGAATTTAAGGCAGATTTTGCTACTGAATAAGTTACTGGTGCTCCTGGAATGGTTTCATTACCGCAAATAGATGATATGCAAACAATAGAGCCTTTAGTATTAGCTAGATAATTCCTTGAAGCTTCAATCAAGTTTGTGGTAGTAAAGAAATTTTTATCAAAAACCCTTTGCCATTCTTCATAAGTTTCTTCTCCTGGAGCTACTGATAATCCACTTCCAATGTTTGAAACGATGATATCTAAGCCACCTAAGATTTGCACAGTTTTTTTAATTGTGTTTTGAGCTTCTTTTTCATTGGAAAGGTCTCCAACGACTGCATTGCAATTATCAAATAATTTAGATGCTTTCTTCAATTCACTGGAATTTCTTGAGTTAATTACTACGTTTGCGCCCTCTTCAAGGAATTTTTTTGCAATGCTTAGACCAATTCCTTTTGAAGAACCGGAAATAAAAACTTTTTTATTTTTTAAATTAAGATCCATAACTATAAATCCAGTTTTCTGTCATATTCTTATAGTAACTCAAAATCTCAGAATGATCTCCGTTGATGGCTCTAGCAGTCTGCAAAATATAATTGCCTTTATATCTAATTTTCCTTAGCTGATCAAAAACTTTAATAAAATTTACATTTCCTGTTCCTAGAGGCACTGTCGTTCCTCCTAGTTTACGATCCTTAATATGAACATTTTGAATTCTATTGCCATATTTAGAAAATTCTTCATTAACATCGAATCCTAAAGCAGCACTATTACCTAAATCATAATTTATACCAAAAGTTTTTGAATCAAACTGCTTTATAAAATTATTTAAATCATTAGGGTTGAAATCTGATTCAAATACTATCTGAATACCTCTATTACTAATATCTTTCTCTTTACGATTTAAAAAGTCCAATAATGCCAATGACTGCTCATTAGTATCAATACTTCCGCCATCTACTAGAGGTATTACAATTTTTGTTATGCCAACTTTTGAACAAGCTTCTAAAATAAATAAAAAATCATCTTGGCGATCTTTCTTTTCGGACCCTAAAAGCTTCCAAAATGGAGATTGCATAAAACAATCGCCTGTTAAAGAAGGGATACTAATATTATAATTATTACTTAATTTGATAATTTCTTTTTGGCCAGTCTTGGTCATAAGTGGATTTTCATATAGACGATCTTGATCTAGAGTCCATTCCATAATTGAAAAGCCAATACTATTTGCAATATTAAATTCTTGCTGCCAGTTATCCCATGGAAATTCTTGAATTTTTCCATTAACTACATTAGAAAGGCGGCCTTGCATGAAACCTATATTTAAATCATTCATTAGATATTCACTATAATGGCTTATAAGCACATCCAACTAACATTAATTCTCTTGACCATCTTAAAAATTTATTTTGAACACGGACTGGAATGAATGGACTAATTGCAGCACAAAAATAGTTAAGAATTGGGTACTTCCAGACAATAGGCAGTTGACGAAATTTTGTTACATTTATTTTCTCAAAGTCACAAATTTTATATATGTCTTCTAAAGAAGGTTTGGTGAATGGAGATCTATGAGTGAAGTCATCAAAATACGTTTTGTAATTTGACTCCCAGTCAGGAATTAAGCATAAAATTATTCCACCTGGTTTTAGTACGCGATGAGCTTCTCGAAGAAAAACATCTGGTGCATTTAAATGCTCCATGAAGCTCTTATTGTAAATTACATCAAAATGATTATCTGGAAACGGCAAGCCCTTATCTGCTTCGACATCACAGACATTCAACTTTATACCATCTTCACCAAGTAACTCTTTGCATTCTTCAGATCTATCTAAAGCTACTGCATCCATACCAAGTTCTTTAAAAACTCTCAAAAACTCGCCACGTCCGCAGCCTGGCTCTAAAATTTTCATACCTTGTTTCATTTCAAACCTTTCAAACAAATGCTTTACAAGTTTTGAAGGATAATCAGTAAATGGGCGCACGCCTTCACCATAAACTACTTTTAAGTAATCAGCCATAATTATAACTCCTGAACAATTTCCATTAAAATTCCATCTAAATCGTGACAATACATAACTTTAACAAGTCCATTATCTGAGACTGCTGCAGGATTAACAACAGAACCACCCAATTTTAAAATTTTTGATGCAGTATCTTCGATATCCATGACCGTAAAAGCTACATGTGAACAACCATGAAAATTAGAAGGATAATTAGAATCAGCTGAATTAGTTGGATGAGATTTGTATTCAAGTAATTCTAATAAAGAACCATCAGCCACTTTCATTTTAGCAGTCTCAATTTCTGCATTATTTAGTCCAACCACTTGAGAGAGGAAATCTCCTTTTTCATTTTCATGTTTCCAAACATGGAGGCCAAGTCCTTCATAAAATTTGATTGATTCATTAATATTTTTAACTACTAATCCAGTATGCCTAGTTTTTATAATCATGTTTTATTTTTATCAATACTATCAGCGATGCATTCTTCCAAAACACTTAAACCCTCTAACATTGCTTCTTTTGTGATTGTTAACGGGGGAGCTAACTTTATTGATTCTCTTCCAGTATGAACTACCAAAAGACCTCTCTGCATACAGAGTTCAGCAATAGAATCACATAAAGACGGAAGTGGGTTGTCATTCATATCTTTAAAAATTAATGCTGCTAACAAGCCTTTGCCCTCAATCCAATTTAAATGGCTATTAAATTTATGTTTAAGTTTATCTAATTCTTGATGAAATATAATACCTAATTCTTTTGAATTTTTAATAAGCCCGTCTTCAAAAAGACATTGTAAATTTGCTCTCCCCGCTGCGCAAACAACTGGATTAGCCGAGTGAGTAGAACTCATAGAACCTATATTAGGCAAATCAAGAACTTCAGAAGAGCCAAGAACAAGAGCGAGAGGAAAACCAGAACTTGCACCTTTACCACAACAAAGTAAATCAGGTTCAACGTCGTAATGCATATAGCCAAAAAGCTCTCCAGTTCTTCCAAAACCAGATTGCATTTCATCAAAAGAAACCAAAATATCATGTTCTTTTGCAAACTCTGAAATTGCCTGTACAAACTCAGGAGGATAAAAAACTGCACCCCAACCTTGGAATGTTTCAAGCATGAAACCACACAAATCTTTTTTTGGATTTAAATCCTGATCTTCACATAATTTTTTAATGCCATTTTTAAAAAACTGTTTAGGATCATCTACTGCAAGTGAATCCCATGGATATGGAAAAGGAATATGAAAAATATTTGGATCGTGATAGCCCACCCATTCTTTTTGTTCAGGATTCCATCCCATCATCTGAGCTCCTAAAGTACGACCATGCCAATTTCCTTCAATACAAACAACTCCACCTCTGTCTTTTCCTTTTTTAATTCCATATTCACGCATCAATTTTAAAGCGCATTCAGTTGCTTCAGTTCCAGCAGAAAGCATAAAGACTTTCTCAAATTGCTTGGGCGTTCTTTCTATAAGCATTTCCATATAATCATGCCGCTCTTGACTTAAATACGTATATGTATGAAGCAAAGGTTTGTCTAATATATTTCGAACAGCATCTACTATTCTTGGATTGCCATGACCGGCATTAGTAACAAATATAGTACTTGTAAAGTCTATCCAACAATTTCCATGGGCATCAAAGATTTGAAAATTTTCTGCACGATCCCAAACTACAGGCATTTGGCCATGCATAGACCTTGATTCCAATTTATAAGCTTTTTCAAGCACCTCAAGGCTTTGAGGTGAAGGAATCTTAGTACAAATTTTTCTATATTTGGTATCGATTAAACGAACATCTTGAGGTGTATGATTAAAGTTAAATCCAGCCATAATTATATATTCTCCAAATAATTAGTTAATGAGCATGAGCTCTTCTGTAATTGAAATTCAAGTAATTCCAACTCTTCATTAACATCAAGCTCATTACAGAGTGGGGTCTCAAATGCTAAAACCTTATTGCCATGTAAAAGTTTTTTATCTCTTATAAATGAACTGCTAACTATGTCTACATAACCATTAGGAATTAATACATCTGGAAAATCTTGACGTGGCCCATTATATTTATCTAAATCTGTATCATCGCCATTCAGACTTGTTAAAAAACCTTCTTTATTTTTTCTTAGCCATTTAAAAGGGGATTCAGGTGAAAGATGCCCAGATCTTAATGAGGTAGCATCTTGTCTAGAAGCAATTAATGACATTGCTTTTTTTATAACATCTGAATCTCTTAGAGGAGTTGTAGGTCTAAGATGTATCCAAAAATCTGGACTATCATTTGAATTTTTATCAAACCAATTAATTGCATGCGACATAAAATCATAATCAGTAGAGGTATCTTGAGCTAGTTTTTCCGGCCTTAAAAATGGAACTTCTGCACCATATTTTTTTGCAGTTTCTGCATATTTAACAGAGTCAGTAGTAACGATAACTTTATCTATTCCAGATGTCATTTTAGCTGCAGCAATACTATAAGCAATTAATGGATAACCTCCAAGCAAAGCTAAGTTTTTATCTTTCATGCTTTTGGAACCGCTTCTTGCAGGTATTATTGCGGCAAACTTAGAGGCACTAAGGTTTTTGTCTTCCATAAATTGTCTCCTCAACAAGACCACAAATAATATGGCCTATTAAAATATGACTTTCTTGAATCCTGGCCGTATCAGCAGATGGCACGTTTAATGCAAAAACATCTTTGGGTAATTTACCATTACTAGCACCAGTTAAAACAGCTATAAAGATATTTTTAGCTTTTGCTATTTCTATAGCTTTTAAAATATTTGAGCTATTCCCACTAGTAGTGATCGCAATAATGACATCTATAGAGCATGCAATTGATTCGATTTCTCTTGAAAAAACGTTTTCATAACCATAATCATTTCCTATAGCTGTCATGGCAGAGCTATTTGTTCCTAAAGCCAAAGAGGATAAACCAGGGCGATCAAATAAGAATCTAGATGTGAATTCAGCAGATAGATGCTGAGCATCAGCAAAGCTCCCTCCATTACCACAAAAAATAACTTTACCACCTGCTCTTATAGAAGAGATACACTTTTCAGATAAGTCTGAAATCTTTTCAAGTAATTCTTCATTACTTATTAGAGATTTTTTGACATTGATAGATGCTTCAATTTCCGCTTTTATATTTTCGATTATCATGAATTTTCCTTAAATTATTTTTTCTAAGCGATCAAGAGCAATCCAGAAGCCTTCTCCACCATTTTTATGACCTTGCCAAATTTCAGGTATGAAAGATGCATCTGGACAATACTTATTTAAAATTTTGCCTAGTTTTAAAAAATTAATATCACCATCACCAACTTGAAGTCCCTCACCATTTACACCTAAAGCGTCTCCAATATGCAAATGACCACTAATTGGAGCTATTTTTTTAGCAAAATCATAGAAATCAATATTAAAATGATTACTAGTTAAACATGAATGTGAAATATCAAAACACATTCTTAAGTCAAGTTTATTGCACCAATGTAGACATTCATCAGCATGAACAAATAGATTTTGATAGCGCTGACCACCGAAATGCCAAGGAAATGGGGCCATGGTTTGAGGAATTAGTTCAATGCCTTCCATATCTAAAAGTAATAAACTATTTTCAAAACGTTCATAATAAGATTTTAGTTTTTGGACAGGCAAAGGTTCATCCATTGTGAACCCTCCAATATTTGCAACAATCATAGGCCTTGATGTAGAAGGAAAATATTTTTTCATTTCACGTGTTATGTCTATTACTCTCTGAGTTTCCTTAATCGAAAATTTTCTATACTGTTCGTCTGGAGATGCTAAATCCATTAAACGACTTCCAGAAAAAAGTTCAGGAGCATGGACAACAAATCCAGATTTATATTCTTTAGTTAAAAAATCATCAATATTTAAATCCAAATCGGAATATGAAAGATGAAACTCAAAAGTATCAGGATCAACTTTATCATGATACTCAGAGAAATCATGATAACGCACTGGAACGCCCCAGGGGCGATTGAAATTGTATTCTCTGGGCTCTATCCTATTATCGTTTAAGTCTGTAGAATAAAAATAATCGTCTTTAGACATATCACGACAAGCTTTTCGACCTAATAACTTTTCATAATTTTGCGCAGATAACCCTTGACCTGGACTTAATACATTTACATGCTTGGACTTGATAATAGTTCCTTTTTCTAAATCAATTGCAGCTACAAGGCTTTTTGCAAGATTCTCTCTATTTATCATTTCTCCCTGGGAAACAATTCTTACATCTCCTTGTCCAAGAGCTTGCTCAATTTCTCTAATATCTTTAACTAATTTTGAAAATTCAAGAGGCTCTAAACTCGCTGCATGGTCTGGCCCTTCAGCATTTCTATCAAAGGTGAAATGTCTTTCAATAACTTGAGCACCTAAAGCAACTGCAGCCAACGAAACAGATGTTCCTCTCTCATGGCCTGAATAGCCTACAATAGAATGAATTTTTTTAAGACTACTCATCCAGTTTAAATTAATATCTTGAAGTGGAGCTGGATATGTACTATTACAGTGCAAAAGAACAAAATTTGCATCTTTTTTATTTAAAAAATTAACTGTAATTTTTACCTCTTCCTCAGAACTCATACCAGTTGATAGAATAAGCGGTTTTCCTGTTTCAATTAATTTATCTATAAGAGGCAGATTAGTTAAATCAGCTGAGGCTACTTTGTATGCTGGAACATCAAAACTTTCAAGTATCTGAATACTTTTATAATCCCATGGAGTGCACATATATAAAATATTATTTTGTGAGCAATATTTAGCAATTTGCCTATGTTCATTTTCAGTCAGTTCAAAACGTTCTAATAAATCTAAAATATATTCCGTTCCTAAATCATCACCCATCTTAGAGAGACTTTTTTTTCTATAAACAGATTCCATATTACGCATTTGAAACTTAACACAATCAGCTCCTGCCTTGATGGCTGAATCTATCATTTCTAGAGCTAATTTAAAATTTCCATTATGATTGTTGCCAATTTCAGCAATTATAAAAGCTTTATTTTTATCAATATTGAAGTTTGCAATTTTCATGATTTTTATATTAATTTACCGGTGCTAGAAACTTTTTCTAGCTTTCCATGTTTTAAGTCCTTCAGATTCAAATCGGAAATTTTGTATCATTAATTTTTTTGATATTAGAAAATGAATTAGTTCCTGCTTTTTGAATGGAGATACGTAAAAAATAAAAAACCCTCCTCCCCCAGCACCAAGAAGTTTTCCACCGGTAGCTCCGCTTTTTATAGCCCCCTCGTAAATTGAATCGATATGATTATTAGTGATCATATTACTGAAATTGCGCTTTAATTTCCATGCCTTCTCTAAACATTTTCCAAACTTATCTAACTCTCCTTTTAATAAATAATTTCTAGTATTGTACGTAAGATCTACATTTTGCCTTACCATTTCTTTTACAGACTCAGAACTCATTGTAGCCTTTTGATCTTCATGAATATTTCCAGAAATATGGCCAATGCCTGTATCACACAAAACTAAACTTTCTTCTAGTTCTAAAAGAACATCTGGATGAATTCGAATAGGATTCACAATATTCTCAGTTGAATGGAATTCAATAAAATTAAACCCTCCAAAAACAGCCGCATATTGATCTTGCCATCCTCCAGCAATGCCTAAATGAAGACGCTCTGCCTGAAATGCAATTTCAGCTATCTCATACTGATTCCACTGATCTACCCGTAACATATTAAAACAGCCAAGAATTACAGCTGAAAGAGTTGCAGAACCACCAAGACCGGATCCTAAAGGAAAGTCAGAATTTAGAAACAATTCGAATCCATATTCTGGTTGAACTACATGCAATAAAGATTGTATTAGTCCAAAATCTCCCTTCTTAGATATAACTTCTCTAAGGTCATTTCCTATTAGTTCTGCACCCAAATCCATAGATTTAATAATAATTTTAGAATCACTTCTTACTTTCATAGAAGCATGACTATAAATTGATATAGCTGAATTTATTACAGCACCTTGACTGCTTTCAAAATAATGAGTTAAATCAGATCCTCCACCTCCAAAACTGACTCTTACTGGAGCCCTTGCTCGAATAAAAATAGATTTTTCGTCATCAAGGGGTATAAAATCTCTTGATATAATAGTTTTTAGCACTCCAGATTTATTGATAATTGGGATATATTTTATGTGACTGTCTAGACGCTTAATTAATTGCTCTCTTGAGGTTTCAGGATCAGCCCAAATAAATTCAGAATTAGTGCAATTGAATATTTTATCTTCTAATGTTATGCCCTTTAGTAAAGCTCTTCGAATGTCTCCATCAGTTGCAAGACCATTTATTTTTCCAGATTTTGACTTGGTAAGAATCATTCCAAAATGATTTTCTTCTACTTTCTCTAAAGCACTCTTTACTGAGACTCTGTCATTAACAACATATTTTTCACTATTAAAATTCAATTTCTTTCCTCATTTTCAATTTTTATGTAAAAATAGCTTTGCATCACAAAGATCATTTACAATTTTAAAATTCAAATCAGAAACTGGCTTAATATCATTTTTATCAAGATATAAAATATTTGTTCCTATCCCTGCATTATGTCCAGCTTCTATATCTGTAATTTTATCTCCTATAAGTATAGATTTTTTTAAGTCAATATTAAATTCTTCTTGCGCTTTATAAATCATTCCAGATTTGGGTTTTCGTGAGTTATCATCTTTCTTATACTTTCCAACTCCATAAATTGGATGATATGGAGAATTATAAACTCCATTTATTAAAACTCCTTGTTCAAGAAATCTATCGCACATCCACTTAGAAAGAATATTAAAATCATCAATGCTATATAAACCTCGGCCTATTCCTGATTGATTCGTAACAACGAATATTAAATATTTTTTATCTGCTGCATCTTTTGTTAATTTAAAAATATTATCTATAAAGACAAAATCTTTAATTTTATAAACATAACCATAATCGTTATTAATAACGCCGTCACGATCTAGAAAAAGAGCTTTATTCATAATTATAAAGATTATTATTTAAATGAGATTAGTGCACCAGGATTAAGACTATTCTTACTATCAAAGGCTTTTTTTATTTGAAGCATTAAGTCTCTTTCTATAGGATCACGAATAAGGTCAGTTAGTTCAATTTTTGCTCTTCCAATACCGTGTTCAGCAGCAAAACTTCCCCCCATTCTAGTTGCTATTCTTGCTAACTTAATCCCAAATTCCTTATCCAAATTAGAAAAATTTTTTTCTCCCATTGGTGGAGAAAGATTGAAGTGAATATTACCATCGCCAAGATGGCCAAAATAATTAATAATTACACCTGAAAGTGTTTGATTGCATTCTAGTTCAGCATCTTTTATGAATTCATTAAGCATACTTGGTGGCACTGAGATATCATGCTTTAATTGTTGACCCAATCGCCTCTGTCCCTCAGGCTGATCCTCACGAAGACGCCAGAAGACTAATTTTTGTGCTTCAGAAGCAGCTATAGACCCATCAATTATGATATCTTCATCAATACCCCATTCAATAACATCGGATAGCAATTCATCAAGCGGAACTTTATCTGAACATGATCCAACTTCAACTAATAAATAAATAGGTGTTCTATTATTTAGTGGGAAAACTAAGTCTGGAATATGCTTCATAGCTATATCAACACCAAGATCTGAAAAGAACTCCATTGCAGTTAGAAACTCTCCGCACTCTGATCGAAATCTATTCGCTAACTTCATCAAAGAAGAGATGTCTTTAATTGCAAGTAAAGCAGTTGAGTTATTTTTAAGAAAAGGAGCTAGTTTAAGTACTGCTTTTGTTATAATACCTAGGGTTCCCTCTGAGCCACAAAAAATTTTGCGAAGCTGGTACCCAGCATTATCTTTTTGAACTGATCGCATACCATTCCAAATTGTTCCATCTGCAAGAACAACCTCTAATCCAATAACTAAGTCTTGCATCATTCCATAACGAAAAGCATGGCTTCCACCTGCATTAGTTGCAATTAATCCTCCTATCTGTGCACTCCCTTGAGAACCAAGATGCATTGGAAAAAAAAAATCAGTTCCTCTAAGCTGCATATGTAAATTCTCAAGAATAACACCAGCTTCAACTTCAATAATAGAGCTAGATATATCTAGGTTTGAAATTGCATCCATACGACTAAGTGAAATAATTATTCCTCCGGGAGAATCTAATACTCCAGCCCCGACTAAACCGGTATTTCCACCTTGTGGAACAACAGAAACTTTGTTGGAATAACAAATTCGAATTACTTGTTGTAATTCTTTAGTAGAACTTGGTCTAGCGACTCCCAATGGAATTTCACCATATTTGTCAAGCCAATCTCTTTGCCAAGGAACAGAGTCATCAGGTCCTACCCAGCCTTTTTTACCAAGAATTGTAATCAGTTTTTGAGAGACATCCACAGCAAAGACTAGTTTTTAATTAAATCTCTGTAGAACTGAATAAAGACAATCAGCAATGACAGAAATCCACCTAAAATCGTGCCCATAATACAAATAAAAGCTCTCCTAGGGCCCGATTTTTTTTCTGGAGCAATTGGTGAGTCTATTACCTTAAAAACATATTCTTTTTCTGATGATGCTAGCATTAAGGTTTGCATTTGAGATTCTAAAAGTTTTGAAATAATTTCTTTAATTGATTGAACGCTTGTTGATTTAGTTAATTCATTTAAAAATGCAATTGAATTTTGTGCCTCTTGTTTATCAAGCTCACGCATACTTTCATTTATATTATGAATAATAATATCTACCCATTTTTTTGCAATTATGGGTGACTGATGTTCGATTGAAATATTAATAAATCCAGTTTCTGCATTGGTGTCTATCGTAAGAATATTTTTATACTTTTCAAATGCCTCTTGATCAGAAGGTATTTTCTTTTTTGGAAAAGTAACTTCTCTTGTCCATTTACCAGAGTTATAATCAAATAGTTTATCATTATAGATCAGAGAATTTCCTTCCTGTACCCACTTATCAACAGCTAAGAGGTTTTCTAATTTTATATTTGCCAAAAAATACTTAGTAAAAAAATTAAAAGACTGAATACGCTCAGTAGCTTCTTGTGTTTTGGAACCAGTGTTAGTAGGCAAATTTAAACCAGTTAGACTTGCCAATCCAGAGTAGGCACCAAGCTTTGATGATAAAGAATCTGTTTGATTTGTTGGAGCTAAAATACCTGAAGAAATATATACATTTTGCAGACTTAAAGAATAGAAAACACTAAATATTGCAATTACAGATGTAAATACTAGGACAAAAAATTTTCTTTTCCAAATTATTGTAAAAAGTTCTAATAAGTTAATTTCATCTTCGAATTTATTCATTTTTTAGATAATAATTTTTTATATTATAAGAGTCTGCTCGGAATAATAATTACTCAATTATATCATGATTCGATTTTTTCTTTTAGCAATTATATGGAGATCTGATCTGTTGAAAGGCTAGGGATCTTTTTAGATTAATTAATTTTATATAATTCTAGTGCCTGCATTTTTAATCTAATTATCTTACCTCTCTGATGGTACCCGAGGCCGGACTTGAACCGGCACGATATTTCTATCGAGGGATTTTAAGTCCCTTGTGTCTACCAATTCCAC